>Ga0126342_10000877_pt1 | contig 37914 bp, 42 predicted proteins | sample Cyp1metagenome_FD_92528 | JGI IMG/M metagenome (GOLD analysis project Ga0126342, IMG submission 92528) | Coral microbial communities from Lord Howe Island, Old Settlement Bay, Australia - Cyphastrea 1 metagenome | ecosystem: Host-associated > Invertebrates > Cnidaria > Coral ... | reverse complement strand
TATATATATATATATATACATATATATATATATATATATATATACATATATATACATATATATATATATGTATATATATATATATGTATATATATATATATATATTATAATATACATATATATCTATATATACATATATATAATCATATATATATATATTTATATATATTTATATTTATATTTATATAAATTTATATATCAGATATGTTAGGATTCATGTTAGGAATCCACATTTTCGCTCCATTTCCTGCTGTCCCAATGAGATGCCGCAGCCGCCCCAAGGCCAGAGGAGGTTCAGGAGGCCGATTTAGGGAATGTTAACAAAGTTGTAGGGATTGTTTAGGGAATTTTCTTGACGAATCGGAACGCGTTTCCTTTCTGGGTGTGAAAGCATTGTCGCGGTTTGTTGAATCTTGGGTGCTTACGAAAAAGGTGACGTCTTGTGGAGGAAATGTAAAGCAAAATGGGGTTGCATTCCCTACGTAAAACGCACCAAGTCTTTTTCTGGAAAAAAATCGACGATGAAATCCGATGAAACGCGCAGTACCCAGCTGGGCTCCATTACGTTCAGCGTGTGGCGGAACTGGAAGCGCAGAGCGATGAGCTGAAACAGCCACTTGGCGAGTTGGCGTTGGCACCTCTGATCAACAAAAACACAGTGGGATTATCAGATATATCATGGAAATACCGTTGGCACTGACTTTCTAATTCCCATGATATTTGTGCTCAAAATTGGAATTTAACGAGCAATCATGGGCACATGATCGAAGAATTTATTGCTGACAATTGAGCCTAATTTGGATTCAGCAATCATCAGCAACCAACAAAACAGGACATGTACGTGACAATAAGTGGGCGAAAAAAATGGATAAGATCTTTACATCTGCCAATCTGATTTTCTGATGTTTACCCACCCAAGGCTTCAAGGCTCAGGGATGACTCAAGAAATGACCACAGATTTCCGATGACCACAGATTCTTTGTTGGTTGATTTTTCCATAGGAAAACCTGCCTGAGATTTTTCCATGTTTTTCCCATTGGAGCCACAGAAAAACCAGGTGCTTAGAAGCCCTTCATGCTTCGGAGAGTGCGCTTCGCCGGGAGAGCCAGGCGTGAAGCCTTTTGGCGCATGGCGCATGTGGCACTGTGTGGCACGCGGGAAGATGATGATAGGTACTAGCTATTTCAGCTATTTTGAGGCAAACCCATCGGTTTGAGGATGAAAACCAATGGAAGGGCAATAAAACTTGGATGCTGAGAATTGCGGGACAAACGACAGCACTAAGAAAGATGTGGCAGACTAGTTCGAAGGAGAAAGAAAACCAGGACGACAAGAATCTCAGCAAAATCATATGTTAACCATATGCAAACATCATATGTTTTGGTAACTTCTACCTACCCCACATTTGGAGGGGACTGATCCTCATTCTTCGCGGTTGTGTCGTCAGGAGAAGAATGATCTCATTGCTGTGCTCCTGCGGAAGGCTTTCTGAGCCATCCCTTGCCATGGACATAAAAACCCTCCAAATTCCTACTCCCCATATTTTTGGCAGGGTTTTCTGGTAAAAATCGTTTGCGGTGTTTGTTTGTAAAATGGCAGGTATATGGCAGGTTATAGGGGTACCTTGTGTCAATTTATCAACTTCTGAGACTCTAAGCCATGAGAAAGTAAATTATATCATATATCATATATATATATATGAATGATATGATGTACCTTGCGCTCGACACGGACAGTTGGGAAAATCAAGGGCGGTGTGGACATTCCTTCAAGAAGCTGCAGAGGCAAAGCTGCCCGACTCCGAGACTGGTTTGAGTCTCAGTGATGAAGCATGACATAAAGCTACCTGTTTTTTGTACACCGTGACGTTCCAAACAACAAGATTTGTGTGTTTGGAATTGACAAAGGGGGCTTCAATGCTGCTTCCCTGTGGCTGGTCATTGCTGAGGGGTGTGGCGAAATCGCAAAACTGCTTCCGAAGAGGTGCTTTGACCTGCTGCCTGCTGCTTCCAAGAAGACTTTTGGCCCTTTGCATTTTTTGGCAAAGAAGTGACCTTGTAGTCGTATTCTATAAGTCTCAGAGTTCAATTTCTTGGACCCACTGCAAGAGCTTTTCTCAGCATGATTTTGTTCGACATCCCATGTCAACTATTGTGACATTGTGACTATGGTCTCCTGTGGTTCAGCAATCTGCAAGTGGCAAGTTGAAAACCCGAAGGAGGTCAGAGAGCTTGAGCGGATTGTGGAAGAGACCACAGAAGACAACATCCGGCTGAGGACACAAAGCAGTTTTTTGTGGCTTGCCGGTTTCGTAAGGCATGGGGGACCCCAAAATCATCCAAAATCCAAGTTATTGGCATATTATCCACAACAGCATCCATGGCTTGACCTTAAAATCATCCATGGTCCGAAACTTCTGCAGTCCACAACACTCGTCCCCAGGAATGACATGAAGATAATGTCCGATGAGCTGCGAAAAGTGCTACGAGATGTTGAGGTTGGCACGCGCGGAGCTTCAAGCAGAGTGCTTCATCATAGAAAATCAAGACCTGTGATGACTGCAGTGTGATAGAACCTCACCACGTCACCACGTTTTTCTGCAAAAACCATCCATAAAAAGTCTTGAATCATCTTGAATCCAGATCAGACTCTGGATGCGTCCGATGTTTGGAGTCTTCTCAAGATTCGATTTACCCTCTGGTAAACTGTCACATAACTATGGAAAACCACCATTTTTCATGGGAAAATCCACTATTTCTATGGCCATGTTCAATAGCTATGTTAGTTTACCAGAGGGTACGTATGTCACACATGTCAGGCTCGAACGCCGAAGGCGCCTGGAAGCCAAAAAAAATGCCGCGTGCCCTCCGTTCAGACCTGCCACCGACCTGCCAAGATCTGGCCGCCATGGGTCGCAGCCTGTCTCCTTCCCAGAACGCTTTCTCAAGTTTTTTCTGTCAGATCTGATGAGTTTTTCACTTTTCAAAATTTTCAAAACACAGAGGCAATTTGAGATCATATTTAAGATCATCTGATAAATCTAATGGCAATGATATATATATATATGGCAAAACACCTGATAAAACCGATCTTCTTCAAATCGGAGATTTGAGATCTTGACGGTTTTTAAGCACCTGATTGGATGATCTTGGTATTGATCTTGGTACATTCGTAACTACTAGTATTTGGTCAAACATAAACCACAAATTTTTCTTGAGCCTCCTGTTGGAAATAAAGAGTATTAAAAAAAACATTTTTCACCTCTCCATTTTTGAAGCAAATTTCAACTCTGTGTGGACATGGCGGGATCTTAAAATCAAAGATGATAGATAAGGAAAACAACATTGAATTTCCTGCCGGACCCTAACCACTACTTGTGAGACATGATGGCAACACACACACAAACACACGCACACATCCAGGAAAACCATTTGGTCATAAAAATATTGGATTTATGTCACAAAGAGGCATCTGGCCCTGCGTGTTTCATGAGCTTCGGTCTTGTGTTTTGGTTCCTTTTTGTTACCGGCTCAGGGCCGGGAAAATCCAGGACATACACATCCATTATGCAAATACCTGCACATACCATCTCTGCTAGGTCGGTGCTTTTGATGGGTGCTGAAAGTTCGATACATAACTCATGGCCACGGCCAAGAACACACTGGAAATCAGCCAAATGCAGCAGCCATCGTTTCACGGTTGAAAAGGACCTTCTTTTTGGCGATAGTTTTAGCTGGGCGTCATGGTGTAGTGGCGACACCGCGATCCTTCGTGGCATGCCCGGATTGATGAAGGAGCCTCGTTTGCCGGCTGTCGTGCGCAGAATCGATGGCTGTGGGTCAAACATGAAACGGTTTTCGAAATGCCTGGGTGCCAAGATGGAATACGCCCTCTGGTAAACTGTCACATAACTATGGAAAGATCCACGATTTTTAATGGATAATTCAACTATTTCTATGACCATTTTCAGTAGCTTTTTCTATGTTTACCAGAGGGTAGAAGTGAACAACTCTCGTTCTGGTCTCGGTCACGTTGATCCCATAGCTGCCATAGCTGCCAGTGATCTGCCGCGCGTTGAGGATGGGTCTCGATGTTGCAGTCGCCCTTCACAGAACCGATGAATCTAGGTGACTTGTCATCGAAATGTCCCAGAAATGAGGAGATTTCTGCAGATTTCGAAAAAGGCAAGACATATGTCATGGACATGTTGTTTTCATTGTGTTGGTTTCAGTCATAGTTTGCCATCATATTTAATGAGATACATATACGTATATATATACTTCCCATCATATAATTCAGATATATTTAGATATGATAATCGAATCAGATTTGCATTAGTTTCCCACAAAAACAATGGTTTCCTTGTAGATGTTCCCTTCAACGAAAGCCTTCTCCAAGGCCACCTCCATGGGCATCTTTGAGGCCGGATGTTCCGAATCGACGAATCCAGACATTGACATTGGATGAAACAAAGACAGTTGGATATGAATCATATAATTAAAACATTGGTAAATCAAGACAGTTGGATATGACAGTTGACATTGGTAAATGGATGTTCATCCCCCTAAAAATGGTATTAATAGGTATTGATCCATACCCATATATATATATACACCATCTGGTTATTTAACATAGCCATGGGAAATGGCCCGTAGAAATAGATGATTTTCCCAGCTAGAAACCTCCATTTATTTTGGGGATTTTCCATGGCTATGTTAGTCATAACCAGATGGTACTTATAACATATTATAACATATTATAAGAAGAATTGTCCAACTTTTGAATTACCAATATGGATGGAATATGAATATCCGATATCCCATTAGCATTAGATATGTGGATATGATATTTTCATTATAAGATATTTTTATTGGTGTAATAGGAGATTCATAGGATTACACCCATTATAACATCTGGTTGGTGGTTTGGAACATGGCTTTTATTTTCCATTCAGTTGGGAATGTCATAATCCCAACTGACTTTCATATTTTTCCGAGGGGTAGGTATACCACCAACCGGACATATTATAACATATTACAACACAATAATCTATGACCAACGTGATTCTTTTGGAGATGATATCAAACAGATTCAATAGTTGATAGATCTAGCAATACCAACTAAATCCCAAACTGGGCAATAAAAAAAGTTGATAGCAATAAACTGCTGAAGATCCTTGACTCCATTGGATAAATCATAAGGAACAGCCAGTATGACTTTGGTGGCAGGTGCTGGAGCAGATTTCCATGGACCTGTTGCAAGTCAGATCCTGAAGATTGAAGTGTTGGTCGGAAAATAGGGCTATACCGGGTATACCTGATCTTATGCCAATTTGTGGGGAAACTGATGTTTTCAATCATTGAAATTTAGGGAAACATGACGATATGTTGCACAAACTCCTATTGAATCTAGACATATTTTGAATGCTCAATACTATAACAAATGCAGAGCTGAAGAGTATATTCTCAAGATTTTTATCTCTTTTCGGTGGTTTCACATATATACTTCATATATTTTTTATATATTTCATGCTGGGATTTCGACAAATCTTCGGCTCGGCACGGGTTTGGTTTTTTTCAAGGAGAGCTCCGCGCTTCTGACAGAACGGGAGGCGAGTCGACAGCGCCGACCTGGAAAGCAACAACAATGGGGATGCACAGCAGTAGATGTCACCTAGAAATGAGGGTACCCTCTGGTAATTTAACATAGCTATGGAAAATTACCATTCTTAATGGGAAAATCCACTATAAATGGTGATTTTCAATAGCTATGTTAGTTTACCAGAGGGTATACTGCTAGTATGGAAATCCCGATCAATTAATCAATAGATTCATCCAGAGTATTGGAGTTGACATTCACAATTCAAGACCATTGCCTCCGTTTTTGGCCCTGTCCAAACACGTGTGAAAGTCTGTGCTCTAATTTAAAGGTCTTCCATGGCTGAAAACATCATAAGGTCGCACAATATATGGGAGTTTCAGAAAGAGCGTGTGAGCTTCAGAATGGTTCGCGTACATGTGTACCGCAAAAGACAGAATATGCGACATGTGTAGCTTCTGAACGAGATTGATTCAACTTAATAGGGGATTTTGGTGGGCCCCCAATGCTTGCAAACTGTCCAGATTGTCACTGAGAAGAAGTGGTCCCATTTGCTCGGTGTCTGTTTTTACATCGTTTTTTTTTCCATGGGATTTGACAAGAGGATGCAACGGATGGATCCTGGAACCTGACCCGTGATGTGTCTCGAACAGACATCTCACAGGAGAAAAACATCTCAGTGAATCATCCCGATAGATTTTCATGCCTTTGACCCGAATTTTTGGGGAACTGACCAAGCACCAATTTGTTGCGAGGAGGAAATCCGAAGCCGGCCATCGACTTTGGCCAACAGCGCTCTCTGCGACAATCGCAGCTTGGTTGATTCAGTCGATTCAGTTCCATATGGGTATGGATCAATACCTATTAATACCATTTTTAGTGGGATGAACATCCATTTACCAGCTATTTTGATGTTCACCAGGGGTACTATTGGTTTTGACCCATCCCCATATGATGCAGCCTCCTGACCCCTAAAACCACTTTTTTCCAAGCAAAAGTCACACATTTTGGATGATTTCGGCATCATTTTCAGAACTCAGCTTGTAAAATATCTGATCAGCTTTCGTTCTACGTTGGCCAATGGCAGATCAACAGGCACCAGGAACAAAAAATCCAATGGTTTGAGCATGTTTAAAACAACGTTTTCCCTATGAAAGCTTCGGCAAAATGGGATGCAATTCCATGCCCCAGTTGTGGACAAAGCCAATGGCTTATGTATATTTAATATATATATATATATATATGCAGATCACATTATTCCATGTATCAGCCGCATTAAATTTGCCAAGAAATATCCTATGGGAGATCCCATATCAAACCTTAATTCTATCCCATATCATATTCCAGTGGGGATCACATTCCGATAAATCCCAATAAATCCCAATAAATTCCATATATCATACCCTCTGGTAAACTAACATAGCTATGGAAAATCACCATTTGTAATGGGTAAATCAACTATAAATGGCCATTTTCAATAGTTATGTTAGTTTACCAGAGGGTATATCCCCATATTCCCCATGTATTTTAGGATGTCGTAAACCATGGTAACTCCTTGAGGCAACATGGTGATGGCTGCCGTGGAAACTTCCGGCTATGCCTTGCAGCACGCCTCCGCCAGGCTCCAGGGCTCTCATCTCCAGAGAGATGATCTTCACTATCAACATATATAGTAATCTACATGGCTGTTTCAATATCAACATATATAGTAAATGACTATAGAAAATCATACCCTCTGGTAATTTAACATAGCTATTGAAAATGGCCATAGAAATAGTGAGTTTTCCCATTAAGAATGGTGATTTTCCATAGTTATGTGACAGTTTACCAGAGGGTAACTATAACTATAGAAAATCACCACAACTATAGAAAGATCAAGGGGATTTACGGGGATTTAATGGAAAATGTACCCTCATTCAATGGTGATTTTTGTGGGGATTTAATGGTGATTTATATAATGGTGATTTAATCTCTGGTAAACTGTCACATCACTTTTTGGAAAGATCCACTGTTTTCAATGGGTAAATCCACTATAATGGGGAAAATAGACATATCTTCGAGATATCTGTTTTTTTTTTGAAATTGAGCTGGGGTTTGGAAAACGATAATACACTCTTCAAAAATTGATGACTTGGAGCTATATACCAAATATTGACAGTGGCCCATATAGTAAATGATGCTCCACCAATTACATAGCCCAGGGGGCATTCGTTTTTTTCGGGGGCAGTGCGCCAGTTGAACCAGGCTCCGTGCGGATGTGGAGGTGGTGTGGATGGCGATCCAACAAAGTCCCGATGCGCTGGCCTTTGCCGATGCCAAACTTCGACGGAATAAGCCGCTGGTGCTACAGGCACCTTTTGATGGGAGAAAAATGGGATGATTGTTGAGTGGGTTGGTGATCATATTTGTAATCATCTCCAATGGGGGGCATTTTTAAATGGACATTTGAACTTATTTAAGCAAGCGTTTTGTGAGGATATCGTGAGGATATCGTGAGAAGCCTCATGGTCTCAATATCGCCAACAATATATGGGTTTCTCCGAACATCAGGTTTTGCTAAAATATACATGGTGATTTCTATGTGGAAGAGGATGATTTGTTGGAATTGGGGATATTGGGGATATTGGGGCTAGCCTACTTTTAGACAAACCCTCATAGGATGAAAGAATCTGAGGATAAAGATGGATTGCCAGATGATTCCGTTTTGATCTACTCTCCAGCTGCAACTGCACCTGACTGGTCATTTAGGTATGTCCCAAAATGGTCGGCCCTCATTTTGGAATGCTGAAAATGATGCATCTGAGTTCAGCCAGGTACCTACTTTTGACCCACAGCCAACGATTTTCTGATTATAGATAAAGTATGATAAAGTCCAGGTGTTGATTAATTCCCAAATCTAGCCAATTCATCAAATAATCAAAAAAAAATCAACCAATCATAAACCAGCATATCTCCAAGTCAATAAACCAGCAATTTTTGACGCTCAGAAAACCACCAAAAATCGCCATCCAGAAATCTGGTGAGATTTTTTTCGATCTCTGGAGGCAGTGAAGAGCTGCCCCAGTGCACTACACTTTGCATCAGCTGAGTTGAAGGCAGATAAGGCGCTGCGAAAAAAACTGGTGCTTAAACTGGTGGCGCTTTTTGGCTCCAGTTAAAAATCACTTTTAGGATAGAAAATAAGAGGATTTTAGATGAGTTACTGAGTTGAAGGCAGCAAAGCAAAGGGTTTTTTACTCCATTTTTGGTCAATCTTAAGTGGCTTTGGTAAGTCTCGAAATCGCTGGTTGGGTCAACTATGAGTGATGAAAACAGGCAATAGAAACTGGGTAAATGATGGTAGACCATGGCCATTGAATTCTGGGGCCAATCAGACAGACCCAAATTAGGTCCTGCATCGAATGGTCTACTGCAACGCATGCGTTTTGCATGCCCCCAGCAAAACGCAGCCATGTTGCTGACGGTTGAAGCAAAACAACACGGGTTGTTTTCGTTGGTGAACACTTGGGCTGATCCATTCTTTCCTTTTAGTACCCTCTGGTAAACTGTCACAAAAAACTATGGACAATCACCATGCTATTAATGGGAAAACTCACTATTTCTATGGCCATTTTCAATAGCGAACTGTTAGTCATTACCAGAGGGTATCTTTTGGGATTTGCCGAAGCGAAACTTGATCCGCGCAGGTATCCCATGGTATCCCTTCTTGTCTCGTCTCAGCCCATGTTCTAAAGGTTTTCGAATCTGAAACATCATACGGAGCATTCAACATTGAATTCAACATTGAATTCACCATAGTTTACATTTCTGTACTATGTTTCCTCGTTCCAATCTTGCAACGCGGATATTTTTCTGGGAAGGAAGTGGTTTTGGCAGCGGTCTCCCGCTGTGGCTATGTGGGAGCCCAAGGGTGGCGACTCTTTTATGGCGGTGGTTTGGAAGTATCAAAATGCCTCAAACTGCTACATGCACATAACCCATAAAACAACATATAACCCACATAACCACATATAATCCATGTAACTTTTAAGACACTGTCGGTTTTCACCATTTTTCACTCCATTCAGCCGCCACGATGTCACTATCTGAGACTGTGAAGTTTGCTGACCCGGCCCTGAAAGATGACGAGGTCCCGAGTGCAAAGAGTTCGAAACCATCCGGGGAACGGGTAACCATCCTGACAATTCTGAGAATGTGCTAAAGCCAAAGATGAACCGACCATTCATGGTAAGTTTATGATGTTTATTGATGTTGATGCAACCCATTTACGGATTTTACGGCGATTTTGGGGGTTGATTCTTGGGCTTACCACAGCAACCCCGATCTGTTTCCACCAAGAGTTGCGACCATTTTTCTTCTCTGCGACCCAGCATTTTCACCGCGAATTCTCCAACACTCCGTTGTGCTGTCGATGTTTATCAAGTTGAATCGTAGTTGAATCGTAGTTGAATCAGAAAACGTGGGACAAATCATCAATGTTCATCACATTTTGACTGTTTAGACTGTTTAGACTCTATACCGTCTATACCGTCCATTCTCTCTTGAAGTGGTTGGAGTTGTGTGTATTTTGCCCTTTGCGCCCGGTGCAGGAGGTGATGCTCGCGGCAGTGCAAAGCAGCGCTGCCAGCGCTGCGACACTGCGCTATGCATCTGAACGTATTCGTCGAAGTGCCAACTTGGCAACTTGGCTGCTTTCCCAGTGATCACCAGCTTTCCCAGCTTTCCCAGAGGAAGAATGGGATCTCAAAGATTCAAAGATTGCCTCATGGTGAAAACATCCAATGGTTTCTGTCATTTTTCCCCATCTGATGCTTGGCTTAAAAAACCGTTACACCTCTTCTTTGATGGCCTTGTTGATCATATCCTAAGAAAGTTTGTGTCTGCAGGTGAAAAAGATTGCCAAATTGCCATTGCCACACACTTTTTCACACAATGCTTTGGGATCAGATCACACTGCTGGGAAACACCAATCACTCACCAGTCACTCACCAGTCATTGCTGTAGCATGTTGCGCTTGGCTGGACGGCGAGGTCCTTGCAGCTGTTGAGACCAACCCTGGAGTTCTCTTCTATGCCGATGAAAGCCTTCGGAGCAGTAAGGACCGGAGGATACCGGAGGCCCTCCGAGACCAGAAATACGATGCCATGACTGGTTGGTGGTGACTGGAACATGGTTAATATTGGTTAATCATAAATATATGGTTAATATATGGATTTTAATGACTTTCCATATATTGGGAATAATCATCCCAACTGACAATAACCCGAAAAATAACCCGTAATAATTTTCAGAGGGGTTGAAACTACCAACCAGTAATGATAGAATCCGATAGTTCCATAGGACCTCCAGTACTTTCAACATCTTCCAGTTTGCATTGGCTTCACGGATTTTAGTCCTGCCCAGGACTGAGGGTTCATTAGTGCACTGAAAACGCATTGGAAAATCCTCAACATTCCGGACTGAAATCAGCATTTCATCACTGGTTGATGAATCTTGGATGAATCCCAGTTAAAAAGATATGGACATACCATCCATCTAACCCATATATTCATAACATTTCATAACTACTAAATAACTACTAAATAACGATGAACAGTTGGAAAATCCCTAGATCCCAAGGAATTTGGTACTCAGTTCATCCAGGACTTCACGCTGCGGGCGGTGAAATGCCGAGCAGACGCCTTGAGGCGATGCGGAGTTCCACGCCGTTGAAACAAGGGGAAGTCCTTCGGTTTGGAGTTTGGATGCTTCAATTCGCTTACCCTCTGGTAAACGTTTACATAACTATGGAAAATCCACTATTTCTATGGCCATTTTCAATACCTATGTTAGTTTACCAGAGGGTACAAAAAACAGTAAACATCAAAGATCATCAAAGTTGTGAGCCTTTGGACATTCATTTCAGGTCATAGATTCACCAAAAATTCACCAGAAGGCTCTGACACCTGGCTGGTGCTACCCTGCGAGGTGCGTGGATGAGAAGTTTCAAGCAGATCGAGAAGTCGTGTTGCTGGCAGTGAATCAGTGTGGACATACCTTGGCCTTCGCATCCGAGTCCCTAAAGGCTGGGATCTGTGGTGGATCAGCTGTGTTTCACAAAGCTTGGGAATAGAAAGAAGAACAGTTGGAGGTGCAGTTCCAGTGAAGATATAACTACCATAGAGGGATCACATTCCAAGTGATGGGGGTTATTACATGTTATTACCATGGTCGCCATGGTCACACCCATGATTTTTATCGTCCCAACTGCACCTGAGGAAACATGCCAAGACCTGATGGAAACCGAAAATTTTGGCTTCAGACTTAGATCCAGTCATGCACCGGACGTGACCATGGCGGGAATTGTGGGATGCGCGAGCCGACGTCCGATTCTGTCCCATTTTGGACAGATGCGTAGATTCTCCGCGATGCAACCTGTGAAGTTTGGAAGTGACATTCCTGGATACATCGTGGGTGACAAGGGGAAACCAGCTGTGATTCTGATCCAAGAATGGTGGGGAGTGACCGACGGGATCAAAGAAAAGGCGGTGAAGGTCGCTGAGAAGGGCAACTACCGAGTGTTGGTGCCAGATTTGTAGGAAAAGTGGGCGTCGATGTTGAGGCCAGTCACATGATGGGATCTCTGGATTTCCTCAGGACGCAGTGAAGGAGATCCAAGAGGCTGCCAACTTTTTGAAGTCCGAAGGTCACGACTGGAGATATCATCTGGAGATATCTGGAGATTTCAGATTTTTTGGGCGTTTTTGGTATCTTCAGTAAGCCACATGAGCTATCATTGGTGCATTGGTGTCTTAGAAAGCCCAGCGAATTTTGCTGAGAAACATGTCAAGTCACTGAAGCAAAGTTCGTCACTGAACCGGATCGACTGAATCTTTTTTGGATCGAAGCCAACCACGAAGCCAACCACTCATTCAGGTAGCCAGAAAGTGGGAATCACTGGGTTCTGCATGGGAGGTGCACTTGCCATGGGTGGCCTAGCAGCAAGTGCTGAGATTGCTTGTGGAGCTCCCTTCTATGGTGCTCCTCAGCTTGCAGTTTTGAGAGCAAGTCTTCACGGTTTTGCAAGTCTTCACGCTTGGACCAAAGCCGTCTGATGGGAACCTTAGTCATGGTAAAACAATGCCATGCCATGTTTACCATCCCCCAGCCACCATTTTTTGTTTGGTGCTATGGTGGCACCATTCCCAGGAAAATGGCTGGTTTATGACATTGTTTTAAGCACATTATATCATATTCCCATCATATTCCCATCATATTCCCATTTTTATGGTATGTTTTAACCATTGTTTTAACCATGCAGTTTCCATCATTTCCCGTCATTGGCTGAGGTGAACTTTCAGCTCTTCGATGCCGCGTCGCTGAAGAAACCGGTCCAAGGTCATTTCGCGGAACTGGACGCCATGGCGGGCTTCAGTGATGCCGCAACTGGGAAGAGGTTGGAAACTGATCTGAGGGCTGCTGGAAACAGCGATGTGGAAGTCTTCATCTATCCCAAAGTGGGACATGCGTTTATGAATGACAAGCCCAGTCCATTTCCAAGCTTTGCAGCCAGAATGGAAAAGATGGGAGCTGGCTTTCCTCCATATGATGCAGCTACCGCAGACTTGGCTTGGTCGAGACTTTTCGCCTTTTTCTCCAAGCACCTCTGAGATTCCCTCTGAGATTCCGTAGAGAGTGCAGAGCTCAAAGCAGTTCTTAGCAAACAGATGCAATTCCTTTAGCATTTTTTTCAACTTTTGAAGGAGAAAACAGCCGGTGGCTTGCAGGCAGTCTCTTAGTCATAGTCCAAGTCTTGGGTGTTTTACTGGGCAAATGAACATGAAGACTATGAAGTCTGCGAGTTTGATGGAGCTAACCAGGTAACCAGACGGTCGGACTTGATCAGATGTGGTCCATTGTGATACATTTTGATACATTCTGAAGCTGGATATCTATAGAATTCTATAGATATCTAAGTTATATATATATAGATAAGATATCTATACAATTTTATATATCTATATACAGATTCTGTGTTTTTCGATGCCGTTTATTGCGCCTTCTTCCGACGATGAGAAAACTCAGCTGGCCAGGATGATCGCGAGGTGGTCCTGGCTGCCACCAGCGTGCGTGGCTCCTCCTTAGTCCACGCCTCGCAACGACTGCGCCAAGAGCGGGCCGTGGTGCTGTCCGCGGTCAGTGGGGGCCCAGGTTGCGGAGGCCATGGGAAAGACATGTGAAGAATATGAGTTGAACCTTGATGTTGATGCTTCAACATGGGATTCCACAGTGGTATAACACTTATTAACATGTACTGGTTTTGGTGGTTTGGAACATTTGGCTTATGACCTTCCCATCATATTGGGAATGTCATTTTATTCCAATTGACGAACTCCATCATTTTTCAGAGGGGTAGGGCTCAACCACCAACCAGATATATGTATATATTATATGTATATATATAATATGTTATAATCCCATGATTTTTTCCATACATAACCACTATAATTGGTATTATAACCCATATGTTATAACCCATCATGGCAGGGAATACCACCAAGCAGTGCCGTTAGGTCAAGATGGTTCTGCTTTGGCCTATGGATGTGATGAGTTCAGGAGTTGACGGAGCCACCAACTTGGATTACCCTCTGGTTATTTGTTACATAGCGAACTGGCAAGATCCACCATTTTTAATGGGAAAATCCACTATTTCAATGGCCATTTTCAATAGCTATGTTAAATTACCAGAGAGTATTTGGACAAATCCAGATTTGAGAAATTCCATGAAATTCCATGAACTTGGCTAGCTTTTTGCCGACTTCGCCGACTCCGATCGATTTTTGTGGTACCAATTTCTTTGGACCAATAGGATGATTTGTTGGACCAGTGATAACCAGTGATCTGTCACGATGGGGTCGTCCAGTCGTCCAGTCATCATGTCGCGACAGAAGTTTCGTTTCAGTCCAGTCCTGGTGACGTTTCATCGTGGATTACCCTCTGGTTATTTGTTACATAGCGAACTGGGAAGATCCACCATGCTATTCATGGGAAACCCACTATTTCTATGGCTGGTGATTCAGGAGGGACAAGGAGTTCATCATGCTGGCGGTGGCCCTGAATGGCCTATGCCTCCAATACGCTTCGGTGGAGCTACGAGCGGATCGCCAGGTGGTCTTGCAGGCCATCAGATCCAATCCTTACGCGTTCCTTGGTCAAAATCCTCAAAATCGTTGTCGAAATCCTTGGAAATCCCCGTGGACATCTGTGGTTTATCAATGTTTGGGGATACACATCATGTTAAACATCATGGATCCCTGGATGATCCATGGTATTATCCCTGGTTTATCCATTTTTTTTTTCCATTGAAATTTGGATAATATGACTGATCAAATGATCACGTCAGTGCCCGGGTATTTAGCTGGCGATGCTGTGGACTCCAGGTTTGAACATGCCGATTCACGGCTGAAACGGGATAGCACCTTGGCAGCAATTTTTGATTGGCAGCATGCCCCTTTTGTGTGTTATTTCAAGATGTGGCCACTAGAAGTCAATAAGATTGACTAAGATTGTCATCCCGTATTTTTGGAGTATATTGGAACTCCAATACTTCGCCAATCTGGTAAGATACGATGGTTGCGAAATCCTGCACCAGTTGATGGTTTAAAAAAAACCCTATAAATAGTGGGATGTTTAGCAGCGTTTTCAACTATTAACCATTATTAACCACTATTAACCATTATCAACCATTACTAACCACTATTACCCACTGTTAACCATTACTAACCACTATTAACCACTGGTGATTCGGATTTCCGGACGAGATCTGAGGAGAGATTGTCTTAGCCGCCACCAATCAGCAGCCGGAATGTCTCGCCTTTGCCTTGGATTCGGCTCAGACCTTAGAGCACGACTACCCTCTGGTTATGTCAAACATAGCTATTGAAAATGGTGATTTATAGTGGATTTTCCCATTAAAAATGGTGATAAAATGGCTATAGAAATAGTTGATTTACCTATGAAACATGGTGATTTTCCATAGTTATGTGACAGTTTACCAGAGGGTAGAGCTTTGAAGCAGTGATGATCAGTGATGACTCCAGTGATGACTGGAAACATGTGTTGAACGGATGTTTATATAAACATGTGCGACCATGGATTGGCGGGAAAATCGTCACCGGAAACCATCGATTTTCCCATGACGATCATGACGATCATGGGGGTTTCTGGCAAAATTTCTCCCTTAAACCAATGCATTGAATGTGGCTACTCTCCGGTTATCAAACATGTCAATGGACATTTATATCCATTCATTTCCATGATTTTCTCAGCCACCTCCATGATTTTCGGACGTCTGTCCAGGTGAAGCAAGACGACATCTTCATGATCTCTGCAGTTGCAAGGCTGTGGGAATATTGAAAATCATTGAAAACCATTGAAAGTGATTGCAAGTGTTCAATATTCCGAATTTGATTGTTACTTACTATTGCTATCATTGTTATTGTTACTATAAATGATTATCATTGTCATTATTATTACTATTATTATCCATTAAGGATTGTTATTATTACTATTAATGATTGACATCCAAACTTCCCGTTCTGGCAGATTCCAGCCGTGCCAGCCCAGCTGACAGATGGGTTCACCTGTCCAGGCAGCCCCTCACGCTGCAATTTGCCACAGAAAAACTGCGGTCGAACAAAGATGTCGTGCTGGGGGCCATCAAAAGCCCCTTGGTGAAGTAAGGACCTTTTTATATGGCTATGGGTCAATACCTATTAATACCATTTTTAGGGGGATGAACATCCATTTACCAGCTATTTTGATGTTCACCAGGGGTACAAGGGTTTTGACACACTGCCATATATTGAGATTGGAGTGTAGCACTCGTTTCTATTTTGTTTCTCTGGTGATGGTATCTTTTTGTTCCAAGCAACTCTAGTCTTTGTGGTTACTTTGGTCTTAGCTTATTTCTCACTGCTCCATTTGCTTCCGTCTGCAGTTGGTCGGCAGTTCTGCATTCGATGATATGGCCACTGAGGCTTGCCAGAAGCATTCCAGTTTGCTCGCCACAACTTAAGGCACCCATTGGATTTGACATCTAACTAGCGGCAGTTTCATCGGCCACGGCCATTTCTCCGAGGCAAGATGTTGATTTCGTGCGACGAGCTCTCCTGATCAACGTGGTGCGCAGCAATTGCCTTGAGAAAACAAAAAGTTGAATTTGTGTCAGAGCCAGAAACTCGCCAGTCTCTGCCAGTCATGTTTTCACTGAGTTTTCTCTGCAGGAAGTCTTCAAATACTTGGATGACCACATGAAGATGGATCGCAGCTTGGCTTGAGCCTCAGCTTCAGATAGGCCTCAGATAGCCAAAGGCAAATCTCGGCTCGTCATTTTGGCAGGCCATGGTAGCACTTCGCGTCCATGGCAGTGCGGTGCAATACCTGCAGCAGCCGATGTCCGAGGCCCGAAATGGGTTCAACGGCATGGCATGGCCATCCTCACCTTTCATTTAAACATCGATTCATTTCTAGTGGAATGGAATGTTATGGCTCTGGTAAAGCCAATACTAAACATACTAAACCACCCTTTGGATGGTTTATACATGTTTATACCATCCATTTCCGGGAAAATCGGGGTAGTTTGACTCTCTCTCTCTCTCTTGCCTTGGCTGTGCGATCAATGAAGGACCCAGAGCTTCTGCTTCTGGCGATCCGCAGCTATGCCAAGGTCAGATGGGTTTGGAAAGACGAGGAAACTCTCAGTATTTGCACAGAAAGTGCCATGAGGCGTTGGATAAGTAAAACGTCTTTGCATCTGTACGACAGCTGGCATATCTGGCATGGATGCCATGGCTGCCAGGCTTTCCGTTTTGCTCCAAAGGACATGCAAGCGGACAAGGCGTGCATCAGCACCAAACGCAGATTTTTTCGCATGAAATCAGGTGTTGAGACTATTTCAGACTCACTTAGTCGCTTAGTCAGTAGGTTAGTTGCATGAAACATGTCATGAATTCGCCTTCTCCGATGCACAGCACTAGCCGTGATGGCCTTTTATTTCCAGTCAGGAGTTCGTGATGGCCGCGGTCCTAAAGAACCCAGAGGTGTTGCAATGCATCGAACTCCAAGATGTTGACTTCGTGGAGACGTTGCTGTTCCCAACTCAGAGCGGTTTATTTTGGACCTGCGGTGATTCGTGTGCGGTGATTCGTGACAGATCATATTGATGTTAAGATAGATTAATGACAATTTAATGATATTAATATGATTCATCTCATCCCGACTTATCCCCTATGATTCCTATGATTCATGATAATGTTACTAATATATGATTAATATGAATGATCATTAGATTCTTAGATAGAATATAAATTACTATGATCAATCCCATCCAATCCCATCCCCCGATGTTAAAAGTCTTTAAACACCCCTATCTCAAGTGGTCACACACATATGTGTAGATCAGGTGGAAGGGATTAACACGTTTTCCCTCAGTTTGACTTGAGAAGGATGGTGTAGGGATGTGTAGGATCTGTGGTCTGCACATGCCCTGCATGCCCTGAGGGCAGCGTGTCCAGCAGCACTGGAGCACTTGCCATATGAATTTCAGGCAGCTCATCAACTCATCAAGCGCTTGATGTGAGAATTCTTGGGACTTAGAGTTACCCTCTGGTAAACTAACATAGCTATGGAAAATCACCATTTTTAATGTGAAAACTCACTATTTCTATGGGGTACTTAGTATATCTTAGTATACCTCTGGATCAAAAGTGGGGAAAGCTGGAGAATTTCCCCCTGTTTTTTTTTTTTCAAAGTAAGTTTAGGTATGACCCATCTTGACATATCTTGACCCATCTCCTTGCGATACAAATGGATGCCGGGAGGCCAATCCCACCATGGTCCTTACGGCCTTGCAGAGTGAATCGCAGGTATGTCGAAATGTCGGTTGTGGTCGAGTGGACCAAAATCACAGGTATCTTGGGGTAATCTTGGGGTGAAACTGAGAAGATTTGCCATTATCGGTACAACATGGAATATTCAAGGAATTCACGGGCTTTCTAGGAAAGACCATCTTTGGCAAATGAGAGGGAGTCAAAAAATTGGCAAGTACTCCAAGAAAATTTGGCTCCATATTAAAACATCATCATAAAACATCAGTGAATTTTTATGGATTCCGTGACCGACCCAACCAATTCCTCCCGTCCAGGCCTGCGAGTTGGCTGAGGATGACATCATGCCCGAACAGCCGAGACCGTCATCGAATTCTCGAGGTGCTGATCGTTGATCGTAGCTGTGGAGCGAGTTATCTCTGGTTGGGCAAAAAAGTCTTTTTTTTTTTAATCCAGAAGATTGGGGATTATCATAGTACATGAAATTTGGATAAATTTGGGAATTCTTGGTGATTACCTTTTTCATCATCCACGATTTTTTTGAATTGCCGATGATCATCATTTTATTGTCACAATCCCATGATGTTGGGGAATTTCATCACAAGTCGATTCAAATGGATTGGGGATTACCATCCAATAAACTGGGATTTTCCACCAAGGGAAGATTCTCCAATCATTGGTGTTTTCCTGGCCAAAGTTTCCAGTTTCCGATTCATACGGGGCTTCATGTATCAGTGGTCAAAGCCCTTTGGACGTCTCAGGGATCGCGGGTCGTTCTTCGCCCTTGGCTTTTGCTGCTCATGCGTTGCGTCGCAAGCCCAGTGACGTTTGGAGTCGAGCCAGCATTCGCGGCACCCCGTATATGGATGGTATATGGATGGTTATGACGCTTTAAACCGCCTCGAAATCACGAAATGACAATGTCTCCATTACCCCAAGTTCGAGTCGTAGCGATTTCATAACCTCTGCCCTGGCGACCTGGTACTACTGTACTGTAGCTGTGTGGAACTTTGTGGATCAGGATCTGATCCTCACTTCCTTCTTGCTGCAGTCGCATTGGACAGCAGCGCATTGGCTTACGCAGTCGAGGACGGGAGTTCTTGCCTTGCTGCTGATGCTGCTGCTGGTGGTGATGATTCGATGATGATTCGAAGCTTGCAATCCCCATATATTAACCATATTGATAACCATATTATTAACCATATGACCATATATTAATAATATGGTTGATGCTACGGTTGATCTGAAACGGAGGACCTTCCCAGGTTGACATACGCCATACGCCCCGCTGTTTTTTTTGTTTCCAGGCGCTGCAAAAAAACGAGGACTTCGTGCTTGCTGCAGCGAGGGCCCCATGGGATAGCTGGAACATGCTGGAAGCCAATCACCAAATATCAAGGCAAGCCATGAAGAAAAGCTGTGAAAATGAGTGCGATAGGCGATTTTTAAATGACATGATTTGTCTCAAACATACCAAGTTAATTGGATAGATCATGATGGATCATGATAGCTCCAGGTCGCTTTCACGGGCAAAATCATTGGAAGACTTTGGATGAATGGACCAAGCAACCTATGGTTGACCAAATATCACTGCACACACACACAAAATCAGTAAATACATTTTTTTCCAGAATCCACATAAGTCACATAAGTATTATTCTTCAATTTTGCTCCCATCTTCCCAAAAAAGTGATATATGGGAAGATTGACATATAGTTGAATATGGGAAGATGGGACTATCCCCAGTCATATCATATAACTATGGAAAATCATCATTTTTTAATGGATAAATCAACTATAAATGGCCATTTTCAATAGCTACGTTAAATTACCAGAGGGTATAAGTCACTATATCCAGTATCATATATAAGTCATTACCCTCTGGTAAACTAACATAGCTATTGGAAATTACCATAGAAATAGTGGATTTTGCTATAAAATGGTGGATCTTTCCATAGTTACGTCACAGTTTACCAGAGGGTACCATGATTGATTGTCAACCACCAATCATATCCAAATCATTTGAGAATCCCCTCTGTATATTCCAAGTATATCCCAGTAACTGAAATATTCATAATATTCCAAGGTCATGATAACCATCTATTCCTGGTTGGTGGTATACCATGGTATGGTACAAGTCACTATATGGGATAATCCTTCTCATTGACGAACTCATATTTTTCAAGATGAAGTCATTGCTATTTTTCAAATTGCCATTGAAATAGTGAAAATTGCCATATCATAGTCACAAGTCACTTAATATGGAGTTTTCCTGTAAATTTTCCCTTAAACCAATCCATTGAATATATGGGTTGACTTCCCCCTTTGGTCATCCCCAAGTATATCCCAGAAACTGAAATATTCCCATTTTTAATGTATATGGGTCGACTTCCCCCAAAAATCATCCCCCAACAAATTCCTCCCCCCGAGGTCCGCGTGAACGGCCTGGCGCTCTCGGGCGCCTCGCCGCAGCTGCGCTGCCGCCAGGACTTCGTGCACCAGGCCGTGCGCTGCGATGGCCGCGCCCTGGTGGCGCTGCCGGAGCCGCTGCGGTCGCAGAAGGCGCCAGAAAAGCTGGGGAAAACAGGGGAAAAACAGGGAAAAATGGAGAAAAAATGGAGAACAAATGGAGAAAAAATGGAGAAAATCAAAGGAAAAATGGGGAAAACAGGGAACAAATGGAGAAAATACGGGGAAAAATGGGGAAAACAGGGAAAAAATGGAGAAAATACGGGGAAAAATGGGGAAAACAGGGAAACCATGGAGAAAATCCAAGGGAAACATGGGGAGACATCTGAAGAAAAATTGTGGAAACATATGGGGGATTTTGGAGACATACTTGGACATATTTCAACCAGAAAATCACCGAGTGGAAAATGTAGGGTTTAAACTTTCTAAACTAAACCAAATTGGAAGTCTCGTAATATTGAGTAAAATGAGCATGTATGAACAAACATTGCAAACGATGATTTGGAAGGTCCTGCGTTGCTATTTCGTCTTTGATTCATTCAATTTCCTTGCATGTCAGAACATCAATGGCACGTTTGAAGAACTTAAAATGGATGTATTGTCCCATTTTTGTTTGCCATCTATTTCGGTGAAATTCCTTAGACGACTCACCTCAATTATATATGGCAAGCACCTCCAATTTATGGGTCAGAATGTGAGGGTCACCCGTTTTTTGAAGGTCATGTTTATATTATCCCAGCCTTAGGTACTTTAAGACAACAAGGTGGTGCTAGAAGTCCTTTTTGCAACTATCCTAGCTTGTGATAGATGCAACGAACGAATTTTCACGGTGTCAGCCATTCAACCAGTTGGATGGGCCATCGGATGCCCTGATCCATGGAGTTACCTGGATCACTTCCGCAACGGGTCGCGATGCTGATGGGTCATTGGGCTGGGCTAAGGGCTGGGCTAAGGTTGCAACTTTGGAGGCCGAGTTGAAGTTGAAGGCTGCATGATTGTCCTCTTGGATGGGCCATGAGTCCGTTTGACTATCTGACAGATCTTCACAAGCCCCGCACTCTTCGCAAGTGATCAACCTGCTGTGTAGCTGACGTGAAGAATTTCCGCATGCGTCGCATGCGTCGCATGCATCGCATCCCTTGCGTCGCGTGGAATCTCCATGGCCATCATGGCCATCGCCGCCGAGACCGATGGCCGCCGCATCTGCCACGCCTCAAGGTGAGGGCCGCAAGGCGGCCGTCAACTCGCAGATTTGCAATGTGAACTGGGCCCAACTGGGCCTGCGGCAGCGCTTATGGATAAATCGGATAAATGCTGGTTTGAAATATTGTGAAAATGCTGAAGGTGTCAAGCAACGTATTCGATCTTTGTGAACTTTTGTTGCCACTTGGAGGATAATCCTGGCTATGAATTTTCGACCCGGAAACCAGCGATCCAGAGGTTCCCCATGGTTGCAGAATTTTCAGATTCGGGTGGGCCTTTCAGGCAGAACCTTCGAGTGAAGTTGAAGTGAGACCACCAGGTGGTACCATATAGCCATATAGCCTTTGATCGTGTATGATTCTGGGATCAGGCAGAAAATCATCTCAGCGTTTATGGATGGCTGCATGCCCGGTGTTGAATCATATTGAGGCAAACATATCAATAGCCTATACTCATAGAACGAACTTATGGGTATGTACTGCATCTATGTATACGTATGTATATGTATATGTATATGTATATATATATATATGTCAATTTTATGTTATGTATACAGATCTGACATTTCTTGGGCCGTGTCTGACCTGCCGCTCAATGAAACAGCCTTTCAGAAAGATCTTTCCATCCTCACACCCAAATTGGCAACGGCATCACCGTCAGGACATTGTCATGGCTGCTATGTGCAATCGTGGTGATGCCCTGATGTATGCCACGGAATTCTCCCAGGCATCGAAACCATGGCTTGAAAAAAATGCAAAACGACGACTATCTGAATCAAATGGTTCCTTCATTTTATCATATTTCATGATATTTCATGATATTTCATGATATTTCATGATATTTCCATGATATTTCCATGATATTTCCATGATATTTCATGATATTTCATGATATTTCCATGATATTTCCATGATATTTCATGATATTTCATGATATTTCCATGATTCTTTGGTGAAATATGCATAGATATGGTGAAATCCTGACCCATTTGTGCCATTCCGCCATGCCATTCCCAGCGCCAAAGCAGGGCGACAAGGAGGTGGTCATCGCCGCGGTGCTACGCTGGGCTCCAGCGTTGCGCTTTGCCTCGCTGCGGCTGCGAGCAGATGATGAGGTCGGTGATGACCAGGGATCCGAAGTGGGGAAGTAAGCGTTTAACCATAGTTGGATAGTTGGTTTAGGTATAGTTGGATCATAGTTGGGTCCCAATTTCCTGATTTTGAATTGTAATACATGTATATATATATAATTTCCATATATATATATATTACAAGATCTGTAAGCGTATTAATATGATTTAATATGTATGTATCATTTGTGAATCATTCCACAAATGATTTTTTTTAGCGATTTTCGGTCTTGATTTTCGAATTTGTGAATCTCCATGGAAATCCATGACACCCCTAATCGAGGTCTTCATGGGAAAATCGTCCACATTTGTGGGGGATTTTTTTGCAGCCAGCCGAATGGAGCCGATCCAAACATCCAAAGTGAATCATGGCACCTTTAGCAATGGCAGGAACTTCAGATTGGTGTATTCATAGTGTATGAAAAAGGAGAATCCACTGATATATTCGATGGTCTTTCATTGATGATTGAATAGAAATTGTCATATTTGATGCTGGTTGGTGGTTTGGAACATTTTTATTTTTTCCGTATACTGGGAATAGTGATCCCAGTTGACTTTCATATTTTTCAGAGGGGTAGGTCAACCACCAACCAGATATAGTGACACCCATAACCAGATGGATGTGTATTTGATGATCAAATTGATACACATCAAATATTCAATTTGGTAATCCAGTGATATTACCCTCTGGTAATTTAACAGTTCGCTATTGAACAATGGTGATTTATAGTGGATCTACCCATTGAACATGGCCATTGAAAACAATAGTTTTTTGTATGTTTATAGCTATGTAGACGTTTACCAGAGGCTATTTCAATGGATTGGTTTAAGGGCAAATTGAAACCGGAAACCTATGGGTTTTTACCATTATTCATATGGGGTTTTCCTGTAAATTTTCACCTAAACCAATCCATGGACTATTGTCATATTTGAAATCCCATTAAATCACCCTTAAATCACCATTAAATCACCATTTTCATGTGTCTTTGATCGCTGTGAGGTGGTCCTGGCCGCCGTGAAATCCTGGGGCATCGCCTTGCAGTTTGCTGCACCGGAGGCGCCGCAGCACGAGAAATGTCGTGCACGTCGTCCAAAAAATCGCCAGTTCGAAAACCTTGAAATGTCGAAGTTGATTGAAGTTGAGCCACTATGGTGATAGCCTCTGGGGATTTCCGGGATTTCACCATGATTTTTTGATGATTTACCCATGAAAAATGGTGATTTTCCCATGAAAAATGGTGATTGGTAAACATAGAAAAAGCTATTGAAAATGGCCCAGTCGAAATAGTGGATTTAGCCATGAATAGCATGGTGGATCTTTCCAGTTCGTTATGTGACAGTTTGCCAGAGGGTACCATGATTAATTTTTCATTACAATGATAACCCATAATTAATGGGATACCTATCAACATCTATGAACCAACTAGTATTCATGAGATATGCAGATATGGATGGGATAACCCGGAATAGGGATATGATAACCATTGACAACCCACTTGATGTATAAGTTGATGTCCTGAACGGTTCATGGCTGATCTTGAGGTCAGGGCTCAACGCAATGTGGTCCTGGAGGTGCGCTGTGACAGGCATCATTTTATGGCAACCTGGATGAAGGTGTAAAACATGATTTTTGCAACATGATGTTTTTTTTTTAAATAATAATGAGGTGTACAAATCCATGAATTTTGCTTCTACCCTCTGGTTATTTGTTGCATAGCCATGGAAAATCACCATTTTAAATAGGTAAACCATCTATTTCTATGGGTCATCTATACCATGGCTATGTTAGTCATAACCAGAGGGTAATATCAGTGGATTACCAAATTGAATATTTGATGTGTATCGATTTAATCATCAAATACACATCCATCAATGAATTTTGGTTCTACTTTTGGTTTCACATGTTGAAACGAAAGATGAAAACCTCACGGCCAGTCGTCGCCAGGCGGTCCGCAGCGACGGCCTCGCGTTGGTGCACGCCTCCGAGGAGCTGCGCGATGACGAGGAGTCGGCCTAAGCCGGAAGAGATAGTCTCTGGTAAATTTAACATAGCCATAGAAAATGGTCCATTTATAGATGGTTTACCTATTAAAAATGGTCCATTTAATGGGATTTAATGAGATTTAATGGGATTTACCTGGTAAACTAACAGTTCGCTATCGAAAATGGTGATTTATAGTGGATATACTCCCATTAATAGCATGGTGATGTTCCATAGTTTTTTGTTAACGTTTACCAGAGGGTACCCATAACGAATCCGAAAAAATCCATTGGTTGATCTACGTTCATTCACTGGTTGATGAACGAAAATCTAGTGGTGAAGCATCATTTTCCCAAACATGTTGCCAGGCATGGGAACATCTAGCCATTTGCGGGTCAGTTCCCCATTATCAGACCTAGTTCGACGCAGTGACATTGTGGGTAACTAATTAACTAGTGAACATTCCACCAACAACTATGGGTGTGCTGCAAGTTGCCCACAACCTATCTACCGAAATAAAGACCCATGAGCTATAGGATACATCAAGAACCATGTGGTCCAGACATTACAGGCCAGTTCCCAATGATGTAACCATATTTGAGCACCACTTCAAGGATTTCTTTAATGTGTATCCTCCATCATGAAAGTGGGATAATCCTGCATCATGGCTGCACAACTCCATGTTTCACGTCATAATCCCACATCAATCCACGTTATAATCCCACATCACCAGCTTAAGCAACATAGAAATCCTACATTAAGTGGATATTCACAATCATTGACGGTTGAATCAATTCGATGTTTAGTGATTATCATGAAGTATCATTATAGCAAACCCCCGAAAAAGATGCTGAACAGGGCATTTTCTATCTATCTTGAGAATCTTGAGGTTGCTGTAACCATGGGATATCATGGAAAATGTGTCAGCAGGTGTTGGATTATTGATAGTTACCCTCTGGTAAACTAACATAGCTATGATGGAAAATCACCATTTTTAATGGGATAATTCCACTATAAATGGTGATTTTCCATAGCTATGTTAAATTACCAGAGGGTAACCATGTTGGATTAACCTATGTCAGTTGCCATTAACTGTTGGATAATCCAAAAAATCAATCCGCATCAAAATCCCACTGGCTTATGCTGGATATTCACTACGATTGTAACATTAGCTTAATCCTGAAATTCCAAGAAGTGAATATTATGTATTTCATACATACATATTATACATATATATATATATATACATAACATATACAAAAACTAGATGATATATATCTGATTCACCATGGTGATTATGTATAGATGGTGCCATCTGATTATATATATATATATATCTGATGATTGTGATGGCACAAAAATGGTGAATCGGACCATGGTGCCATCACCCAGGAGATCGTCCTGACGGCGGTGCGCCTCTGGGGCTCGGCGCTGCAAAGCGCCTCGCCGCGTCTGCGCGCTGCGCGCCAGGTGGTCCTGGCCGCGGTGGAGCGCTGCGGCGTGGCGCTGCGCTATGCCGTGGCTGGGGCGGAGAAAACGGGGGATTTCACCATGAAACATGGGGGATTGAACCATGATTTATATAATGGAATTTAATGGGATTAAACCATGATTTAATGGGATTTAATGGGATTGAACCATGGTTTAATGGGATTGAACCATGGTTTAATGGGATTGAACCATGGTTTAATGGGATTGAACCATGGTTTAATGGGATTGAACCATGGTTTAATCGGTTTTAATGGGATTTACCCTCTGGTAAACATAGAAAAAACTATTGAACATGGCCATAGAAATAGTGGATTTAACCATGAATAGCATGGTGGATCTTTCCATAGTTATGTGACAGTTTACCAGAGGGTAACATGATTTAAGATGATTTAATGGGATGTACATGGGATGTCAAGATTTACATGGTGATAACAATGGGAAGAATGGGAGGGGGATCAAAAACTGATCTTGGGTGTAAAAGTTGGGATGATTTGGTCGAGATTTGGTGATTTTATCATTCAATTTATGGAATTTGGAGCAAACCAAATGAGAAGCAGTGGATGTAGCTGACATAACCCAGCAAGGCTTTTGGTGCAACATGCAAAATGGCATAAAAACGGCACATAACGTATAAGTGCGAGAAATCATCAATTGTATCAGAAAGATGGACTGTCTCATTTACCCTCTGGTGAACTAACATAGCAATGGAAAATCACCATTCTTAATGGGAAAATCCACTATTTCTATAGCCATTTTCCATTGCTATGTTAGTTCACCAGAGGGTACTCAGTATGGTAGTCATGCTTGTTGCAAGCCAAGTTGGTCATACGGAGGTGGCACTCCTTGGGGTCGTGGGGCTTAGAGTCTGCAGAATGGTGGACTCTGCAGAATCCCAGAAGCCTTCCATGACACCTAGATATTGTGGATGGTCAAACATGGAGTGGGATATTTTCTGGTGAAAAAATCGGGGATAACCCTCTGGTAATTTAACATAACTATGGAAAGATCCACCATTTTTCAGGGGAAAATTCACTATAAATGGCCATTTTCAATAGCTATGTTAAATTACCAGAGGGTACACCAGGGGATATTGTGGATGATCCCTTTGACCATCTTTGATCACCTTTGACCCACACATTTTCTGGTCCTTTTTGGGATCTGATACCATCCATGTTAGTCAAAAGCTCAGGATGAGAGGCTTCAAGCAGACAAGGAGGTGGCTATGACAGCCGTGGCCAGTGATGGATTGGCACTGCCTCATTGCCATCAGTCTTTGCGAGCAGATCGGGATGTGGTCCTCTGTGCTGTTTCAAGTGCCTTGGCGATTCAGCTTTTCGACTCTGCGATCAGTTGCGTAGACGCCCCCAAAAATGTGGTTTTTACGCAGATAAAATAGGATAAACCATGGATAAACCATGGCATTTTGAGGGGTTTACCTGACATTTCGGACAAACCCATGTTGTCACAGTCGCAGCGGTCGCCCAAGGCCATGGCTCGGCACTGTCTTATGCTGATGTGAAGCTCAAGGCTGACAAGGCAGGGAACTGCCATGAACTGCCTGTCTTTCAGCGAAATGGGGCACAGTATGCAACAGATTGCATGGTTACCCTCTGGTAATCTAACATAGCTATGGAAAATCACCATTTATAGTGAGTTTTCCTATGAAAAATGGTGATTTTCCATAGTTATGTTAGTTTACCAGAGGGTAGGATCATTTTTGATTGCGCAATCTACGGAAGAACATAGCTCCAGCTAAGGAGCTGTGAGCCATAAACTTGCCCAAATTCATGGTCCCTGGATCGATGGCAAATAGCAGACCACCCTCTTTTCCTATCATTATAATTCATAAGATTTGGCTGAAAGTTTCAATTGACATTCATATGATCCTATTTCTTCATATTTCTTCCTGAAATAGGATGATTGCCATTGAATGTCATTGAATGTCATTGATATTTTCAATTTTCAATTGCCATGAAAAATCAGCGGCTGCTGTTTTTGTGAGGAGCTGGCAATGGCGGCGGTCTGTGCGCGTGGCGAGGCGCTGCGACATGTGGCGCCATCGCTGCTGCGGGATCGTGCGTTGATTCTGGCCGCCGCGAGGCTGGGGTCGAAGTCAGCTCTCACTCGGATGATTCTCGGGGGGGTTCCTCAAAGGATACCCCAAGCTCCCTGGATGGTGTTGATCCGAAAATCACATGGATGATTTGAAGGTAGCAACATTTTAGGATATTTTAGGAGCCCTCAATTTTGAAGGAACCCCTCCATTTTTCGCGACTTCCTAACCATGGTCCTGTACCACGGCCATGTGGGATGACTCTCCAAGTCGCCACGGCCAAGAATTGTGACAAAGACGGAGGATTCACCAACAAAAGCCCCATTTTTTTCCATCACTGGTGATCCAAAACCTTGGAACGACGATTTTCTCGTCTTTTGGGAGAAATCCTCTCAGAATCTTTGTCATTTTGCGTCATCACATTTTCCCATTTCTTGATAAATCCACAATTTATTTATGAAGAAAAAAACCACTCCAAAAAATCATTTCCCATTGTGATTCCCTCAGCTTAAGATCTGTTAAACATCCCCCGTCCATGGGAGCATGGTGACCATGACCTGACGCAGGACCTGGAGCGGAGCTCTCTCCCTTGCTGCGCCGGAGCTTCGCTCTGATCAGGACTGCAAGCCCTGAAATCGAAGATTATAGCCTGGGCCAAGGCACCTAATATGGATAGATATGGATACAATATATATATATACACATATGTGTTCTCATCTGTTCCCGCACATTGCCAACGACCGTACTCAAAACGATGATCCTTCTAAATGACTTCCTTGAAGAAGTTTGATCCCGGTCATGAAATCATGAAACAGCGAAGGGTTCAATCCAATCAAGATACCTCACCCCCCAAAACCCCTACGGATGGTTCTCAAACTCAGAACATGTTGGCCATAGTGTTTTTACAGCCCATCGTTCAAGGTTTATCCAGAGCCCATCGTTACGTTCTGAGTGGATTTTCTCCAAGGTTTAGCGCTGAGATTGGTTGCTTGCCCTCTGTCAGCACTGAAAAAAGAGATGAAGTTGAAGCCGTTTGTTGCTGCCATTCTGATAAGGAATATACATATTATACATATTATACATATTATACATATGATATATATATATATATATATGATATATTATCATATAGTATATCTGGCAGAAGTCTCCGTCAGTTGCCAGGACTTTGTTTGCCATGCAATGCAGAGCTACTTCTCCCAGACTCCTGATGTCGCACCGACAGATGAAGGCGGCGTAGCCCGCCGCGTCGCCATGCGTAGCCATTCTCGGTGCTTACGCAAGAAGTTGTCTTTGACGTTGCACTGCCCCAAGAAGTTGTTCATCAGTTTGATATATATATTTTGATAATCTTTGATATACTTTGATTATGATGGATTATGTTGATTATGTTTAATTGTGGTGCACTGGTCGTGACTTGTCAGGTTGGAACGGCATGAGCCTTTGAGATTCGGAGCTTCCTTGTACACAAGGCCATGGCAGCCATGGCCATGGAGTCACCAGGCTACTGCTGACTGCCTTGGCTTGCCCCTGCCGCATGGGCTGGTTGATTGATGTTTTTTTTTTCCAGGACTCCCAGGAGGAACAGCCAAAGCATTTCGATCCATGCAATGTGTGTTGATGTGCTTCCACACATGGCATTCGTGACATATTTCTACAACCAAGATTGTAGCACATTGGATTACACATATTACACGACAGGACCTTTGTCTTGTCTTCTTCCCGATGATTAGCAGTGCTACGGGGCCCACGGGGTTTCCAACCGCACAAGCATGGCATAGCACTACACAGATACGGATCTCAAGATGATGACTCCCCATTTCAGGATGGCTAAATACATCCAAAATCATCACACATGACTAGCCATTTGTGGCTACAAAACGGTACCTCATTTCGCCCCGGACACGTTGTCAATCAACACAGCTCCGTCTCACCTCTTCGTTCAAAGTAATGAGGAGATTGCTCCATCTCGAAACTCAGGTCGTTTGTGCGAGTCATCACCTGTCGCATGTATCGGCATGTCATCCGCCCCGGTGATCAAGAGAATACTGTTCGCTTCACGAACCCACAAGATTATGAGATGAAAGATGTGATGAATCTGCAATTTCTTGGCATGTGACTTATTGGCTCCCAGCTTAAACTGTTCTTATCGAAACCAATTCTACATGGGAAGGCAAGCCGCTTCAGGACGCATTTTGATCAACCAGGATCCGGATTTTTGACAGATGGACGAAGCTGCCAACAAAATGCAGGCCTTCGGTTTGATGATCAGTTGGAGTGGAAGAACTCCACTTTTTTCCACATTCAAAACACCAGGTTAGTGGGGATCCACCACATTACGGATGATTCGGATGACATTTTTGAAGTCACCACTTCTGGTCGCACATCACCATGGCGCCCACTGACTCGGTTGACGCTGAACGCAGCTTAGTGCGGGGGCAAGTTGTTGCAGGAATTCAAACTGATTCAGATTAGCCGAGGATGTCACCAACAGCCTTTTCGAGGAGAGTTTGCTGAGCTGGCTTCTCTGTTCATGTGGCAGTGTGTCAAAACCTTGTACCCCTGGTGAACATCAAAATAGCTGGTAAATGGATGTTCATCCCCCTAAAAATGGTATGTATAGGTATTGATCCATAGCCATGTTGCATCACGGCAACACATTTTACATGAACGATGCGTTGCCGACGATGCATGAAATCCTTGCCTACTGTGCAGATCTGTGCAGGATGCTCGAACATTGTCCCAGATGAAACGCAGCCGCATAGACCTCAATCGAAGGCTCCAATTCTGCCACTTGCCAATCTCCATTCGGATTCTTCATGATCATGATTTCTTCATGATTTCTTCCATACATTCATACATGATACCCTCTGGTAATTTAACATAGCTATTGAAAATGGCCATTTATATTGAGTTTTCCCATTAAAAATGGTGATTTTCCATAGTTATGTTAGTTTACCAGAGGGTATTAATTAATGATATTCATGTTATTCATGGAAAATTGCCAGTCAGAAACGGGGGCAGAGGGTTCCCTAATATGCAGAGGGTTCCCAATCGTTTCATGCGAGTTGGGCCAGGTATGTGTTTCTTTGCCCTACTGCCCTTAGCAAGCAGTTCGAGGTGCCAAGGGGTTTGGGAGAGGTGTTCTTTCTTGCTCATATTTATACATATTAAATATATACAGAATGTATATAATATATTATAATATAATATATACATATATGTATATATTATATAGACAAAAGCACATACAACACCATATAGGTACTGTCGACCCAAAATTCGTAAACCCCTGGTTTCTTCACAGAGAGTAGCAAATTATAGTTGGAATTGTAATTGATAAGCACTATGTTGCGCAAAAAGATGGGCATTGATCAATCCCGGCTGGACACACTACACGGCTTCCGGCAGGCCTTGCCCCTGCCGGCCAAAGAAGCGGCTCTCCTGGTATTCCGATGCAACCGGAATTTCGTGGCTTGGCAATGAAGTCCAAACATTTTGGTTGATACCCTCTGGTAAACTAACATAGCTATTGAAAATCACTATCTTTAATAGGTAAATCAACTATAAATGGGCCATCTATAGCATGGCTATGTTAGTTTACCAGAGGCTAAATGTACCAACACTCCAACATCTGGGAATCCAATGCACCAATGAATATATCCAACATCTTGGAATTGGGGAAAACTCACCAGAGAAACATGCTGGAAACCCTTCATTTGGTAACCATGGTATCCTTTTTTTTTTTTGAAACGATCCACTGACAGCCTTTTGGACGTCCAAAAGGGGACGAATCGATGTTTTATCGGCAGGTCTTCAAAGATCCACCCGCAGTGCGAAAATCGCGACTGCAATCGAGGGTGGAGTGTGGAAATTCCACAGCCTGCTCCTCTGAAAGATCCGAAAACACGTTTCGAAACAACCATTTCTCTCCGTTTTATTTCAACGAAGTCAAGTCTTGCTTTGCTACTTTTGCATTTTTTTCGTGTCATTCTCTGCAGCTTGAACGGAGAGATCCTGTCAGTCTCGGGCGCAATTTTCGAAGGTCAATATCTTCTCTGGTGAAATGGTATGAAATAGTCGTATGCTGCCAGCGTTTAACCCACCAGTCATTCTACAGCCGGCAGCGGGTCCCAGGTGAAGCACTTTGCCCCGGTGAAACCGGGTTTGCGAGCGTTGGGATGCACAGAGATGAGTGAACTGGCCGACTCCAATGACTCCGACGCACCGTGCACGTCCGTGCACGTCCGTGCACGTCCGTGCACGTCTGTGCACCGTGAGGCTCTACAAGTCGGAGTTTTCCGATGAATTCCTTCAGTGGGTGAGAAACTCAGAAGACTCAGAAGACTCAGAAGACTCTGAGAACTCTGAGGCGTCTGTGTCTGGCTCTTATGAACCAGGTACTTAGCAAAGAGAAGGAAGGCTGCGTGTTTTGGTTCAAGCCAGAAAGGGCCTGGGTCCTAGAATGTGCTTCGTTTCGCTCTTCAATCATTGCAGTTCTTCATTTCAACCTTTGCTCCATGCTGGAAACATGCTGGAAACATGCTGGAAACATGCTGGAAACATGCTGGAAACATGCTGGAAACATGCTGGAAACCTTGTTTCAATAACTTAAACCAGAGTTTATGTGATGATTATGTCGTGATGATGTCGTGATGGCTTCAGGACTTGAAGAAGTTGTCAGCTTTCTTTGAAGAAAAGATTGATCCAATGGACGAGTTGCCCTACAGGACCGGGACCAGCGGGACCAGCGGGACCAGGGCAACATTCTTAGAGACATGTTTGGTTTGACCATAAAACACGGACTGAGACCATTTTTGCTTATATTCATTTATATTCAACATGGATATCATTTTGATGAGACAAGCAATAAAACATATTAAAACATCATATAGCCAGTGTTTGATCTGCTCGTCCAGGCCTTTGTTGTTAGATGCCATGTGGTGGCGTGTTCGCTTCGACCGTACCAGCTCAAGGCAGGACGACAGGAAACCATCCGTACCATCCGTAGCGCCCAACAACGGACCATTTCGCTGGCGAAATCGGCTGAAAGGCAACTTTTTTAGGGGAAGTAGTCCTCCAAAATCCCAAAAAACATGGTGAGAAATCTAAAAACATCTAAAAACTGTTGTAACTTGGTAACCAGGGATTTTCCCCCATGGAAAAGCCATGTTTTTTTCGGTATCCGCTGCATTAGAGACATCCCTTCGCACCTCCGCGGTGCCAGATACGTTGGAAATCCCCGTGGCATCCTGGCAGCCATCGCAGTATCTCGGCTTTCAAAAGCCCGGTGGGTTGATGTTTTTTTTTGGGGGTTATACTATAGTATACTATTGTATAGTAACTATATATTATATATACATTAATATACCCAACTATATACTATATTGATCTATATTGGGTATATAATGATTATATGATATAGTAACTATACCCATATTAATACGCAATATATGGGGATAGAATAGGAATGGTATTGGGATTATTGGATATTGGGATAAGACTCAATCGCAGTGTGTGGAAATCTGAAATCTCGCTTTTCCTTAGGATCTCGACATCATTGTGTCATTGCGTTCACAAATCCATTTCCTCTGCCATGTCAGTTGGGTGTTCACTGCCAGGCCTTCCACATGTGTAGTGAAAAGGATCGCGACATCGACCTGGCTTCCTTGCAGGACCAGTGGATACCGGGACCAGTGGATACCGGGACCAGTGGGATGCCAAAAAATTCTCCGAATTTCGACCGAACGTTTGAAAAAATCGCAGGGGCTGATCTACCAGAGCAACCCCACCTTGGAACCGGTGGTGAAATGGTGCAGCTGCCAGTGTTTTAAGCCAAGCGCAGATGCAACAGCTGTAACAAAGACATCTGGAAACCGCCCAGCCAGGCCACACGCACTTTCGATGCGTGACTTGGCACAGGTCGACATGGCATACTGTAATGCGTAACAAGAATTTCCCCGAGTATCCCCGAGTAAAACGGCCCCCCGAGCAAAAAAACGGCCGTTTTCAATCGTTTGAAAAGGTATACCGGTGTACCCCATTTTCAGACACCAACTTGTTTTTTTTTTCAGGGATATTTTGGGATATTTTGGCATATTTTTTTCTCTCCAAGTGGCCGTTTTCTGAGGCTTTTTGCCGGCGACAGTGGATTCGGACATTGAGGACTGATGAAATCCCACGGCAGCCCTGCATCGATGTGCTGTCGATGTGCTGAGCCAAGCTCTACCATCACCTGCCAGTACAAAGGCTACATCGAGGGCAATCCCAGGTGCCGTTTGTTGAATGGTATAATTGTATATAGTTGTCATCATTAAATGTGGCATAGCTTCTTGCAGGAATGGCAGCAACATTGTTGACAGCATGTCATGGCTGCCCCAAACTTTTACCATGTTTTTCCTTTTGGTAACTTTGGTGCTGCATAGCGACGCTTCCCATGTTTCGAAGTTGAACCTTGGAATGGGACTTCTTAAACTTGGAATGCCCCCAAGCCATTGGTTTCCCCATTCAGAAGTGACATATTTTGGATGATTCTTGGGTCTCATCAAAAAAGAAACCACCCTTAAAAAATATCCCAAAGTATCATCATTATCCTATACTTACACGCATCGATATCCGATATCCCATTAACATTCGATATGTGGATATTATATTTTCATGATAGGATATTTTTATGGGTGTAATAGGAGATTCATAGGATTACGCCCATTATAATATCTGGTTGGTGGTGGGGAACATTTTTTATTTTCCATAATATATGGGATAATCCTTCCCATTGACTTTCATATTTTTCAGAGGGGTGGGTATACCACCAACCAGGAATAGTAATATCATGACCTTGGAATATTTCAGTTACTGGGATATACTTGGAATATCTTGAAATACAGAGGGGATTCTCAAATGATTTGGATATGATTGGTGGTTGACACCCATAATACCCTCTGGATCCCTCTGGTAAACTGTTTTCAATGGGTAAATCCACTATTTTTGTGGCCATTTTCAATAGCAAACAGTTAGTTTACCAGGTAAATCCCATTAAATCCCATTAAATCCCATTAAATCCCATTAAATCCCATTAAATCTCATTAAATAATGGTGAAATCCCATTAAATCCCATTAAATCCCATTAAATCATGGTGAAATCCCATTAAATCCCATTAAATCCCATTAAATCCCATTAAATCATGGTGAAATCCCATTAAATCCCATTAAATCATGGTGAACTCCCCCATGTTTCATGTTAGTCATTACCAGAGGCGAACCGAAAAAACGGTCACCGTCACCTCAGGCGTCCAGGGCTGCGAGGGGAGGCCGTCCTGGAGAGGATCCAGCGCTGGCCGGAGCGACCCAAAGACCGTGCGGACACCCGACGAGACCATAACATAACTATGGAAAACCAGCATTTTTCGTGGGAAAATCCACTATTTCTATGGTCATTTTCAATAGCTATGTTAAAGTACCAGAGGGTATATATGTGATTATATGTGTATATATATATATATTGTATATGGCTATGGATCAATACCTATTAATAGCATTTTTAGGGGAATGAATATCCATAAATCCCAGCTATTTGATTAATTATCATCATTATCCTATAATTAATTACACCTATTGATATCCGATATCCCTTACAAACATTATGTGGATATTGTATATTAATTTTCATTATAGGATATATGTTTATGGGTATAATAGGAGATTCATAGGATTACACCCATTATAATATCTGGTTGGTGGTTTGGAACCATGGAATTTTATGACTTTCCCATCATAGTGGGAATGTCATCATCCCAACCGACGCACTCCATCCAATCATCATGGGTTTAGGGCAAGCTCCATTTCGGATGATTTAGGACGGACACCTCCAAAATTGGGGAACCTCCAATGAGTCTAAAATCATCCGGTTGATGTTCGGATCGACTGGATTTTCCATGATTTTCCATTTTTTTAACCATCCATAACTGGGTTTAAAAAAACCCATGGATGGAACCAACTGAGACCAATCGACCAATCCGGTTTCCCAAAAGTGACATGTTCTGAGGATTAGACAACTTGCACCATCACTGGCAGGCACTGACTCCAACTGGGCATGGTTTTCTCAAACCAACCCGGGAAGTTCCTCGGAAGTCTCAAACTCCTATGCTTTATCATGGTTTATCATCATTTTTTCACTTGTTTATTGACATAAACAGAAGCTAAACGTCCTGCATTTTTTTTTTACCGCAATGTGAACATCGGAGACCACAGAGATGTTTTCAGCGGTCAGGTGCAGGAACTGTCCAGAAAGTTTTTCAGCAGGGCCGGCAGCGTCTTGGAACGTCGTGGCTGTCATGATGGCTTCGATGATGTCCTTTTCTGATTGGTTGATAGAGGGCCCACCAGGTAAATGATGATTTATATTGTAGCCTCTGGTTATTTGTTACATAGCCATGGAAAGATCCACCATGCTATTAATAGGTAAACCCAGTTGTTCACCATCTATTTTCATGGGCCATGGCTTAACCATGGCAAACTGTTAGTCATAACCAGATGGTAATTATTGTACCCATTGGGCCCATGTCTCATCATTGTTTTGGAATGTCTTGTTTTGGGCATTGTTTTAGAGGGCCAGATTTGTCGCCGAAGAGAACGATGGCGATACAGAAGCTCGGTACAAAATCATCCACTTTTTGTAAGCGGTACATTCCGATGCATCCACAGATTTGGGTCTTGTTTCGTACTAAACCATACAAAACCATCGACATTGGAGCAGGTTGGAGCCAGGTTGGAACCAGGTTGGAGCCAGTTTTGAGACGTGACAGTGCTGACTTCCAAGGTTCAGCTGTCGCTTCGGGCGCTGTCTCTGCCCGGTGAAGGTTGGAGGGAGTGGGTCGGTGGCGATGGAGCTGATGAAACCAAAAGCAACTGGGGATGAAGACCTATGAAGAGGGAAGGAGGTTTTTAGGGACAGTAACAGGGGCTTTTCCAAACAGTTGCAACTTTACGAGAAAGTCTGGTTTTTTTTTGCGACCGTCTCCACGGAGAAGGGTTTTTTGCAACGGTTCAGCGAGGGTTTTTTGCGACGGTTCAGTGAGTAGCATCAGTGGCGCAGAGTAAGGGGAGGGGGAGGAGGCGGAGGCGG
>Ga0126342_10000876_pt1 | contig 37919 bp, 25 predicted proteins | sample Cyp1metagenome_FD_92528 | JGI IMG/M metagenome (GOLD analysis project Ga0126342, IMG submission 92528) | Coral microbial communities from Lord Howe Island, Old Settlement Bay, Australia - Cyphastrea 1 metagenome | ecosystem: Host-associated > Invertebrates > Cnidaria > Coral ... | reverse complement strand
TACATACATACATACCATACATACCATACATACCATACATACCATACATACCATACATACCATACATACCATACATACCATACATACCATACATACCATACATACATACATACATACATACATCCATCCATCCATCCATCCATCCATCCATCCATCCATCCATGCATGCATGCATGCATGCATGCATGCATGCATACATACATACATACATACAGATATATACAAAAATAATCAAATATACACACGGCCTAGGTAAGCCGAATTCTTGCCGCTTCAACTCCCACGATCACGTGTTCAAATTCACCCCGTTCCCCGCGCCTGCAACCACGGCAATGGGCAGCTCTCCGCACGACCTTTGTTTTGTCTGGCTGGCTAAAACCACTTCCTCATTGACCCCATTTTTCAATATTTTTTGTAATATGCCAAGCTTTTGTTGTTCCAATGATCCCTGAAAAAATGGCGATCAAATCTTTTGCGTTGTTCACACCATGTCACACCTACCACTCCCAATGATTATCCAGAAGATTGGTACACATCAAACTTGGGCAGCTTTTTCATGCATAGAATGGTATCCCATGCACGATTGGCAGGGCCATCCTTATCTTGGCAAAGTCATGCAAACAGTACTGCAAACCGGAAATCTGAAATCAGTGCTGTCCCATCACCAAATGGGTAGTTATACACCATCAAATTAAGTTTGACACTTGTTTCATTGATTTGAACATGGTTGAAATTATTTTCGCCGGAATTCTTCACCATCACTAGTTGGTGCTGAATCGCAGATAGTAAGCGGGTTATGTATGGCCTCAGTTACAACTGGACTCACCCAACCGGTACGAGTACCACAGGTGGGATAAGTAGGATTTTACCATTGCTGGGGTTATAACCCACTTCCTACCTGAGGCGAACCAATATATCCTATAAATCACATTGAATCCCATTATATTCCCATGGTCAACCACCATCAACGATAAATCACTATTTTACTGGGATGAACCACTAAGTACCATCAGGTACCCCCCCAAAAAGGTGTTTGCCGGGCCGGGCCTGCGATAAGCGACCACCAGGTACCCAAAGAGCAGAACCAGGAGCCTAAGCCCAACGGGGGCAACGTGAAGGATTGTCATTTTCCATCTATGTTATCACACCTATATATTGTATACCCTCTGGACATTTGTTACATGGGGAAAATTGTTTTTGAATGGGATTGAATGGGTAAATCATCGAACTATAAATGGGCCATGTTCATGCATGTTCACATATAGTGGTATATAGTCTAAGAATGTCTAAGATAGGTTGAACGTACCTTTGGATGCCTTTGGAGCATACCCTGAGCCCCTCCAACACTTCAATCGTGGGGGATCTTTTCATAAAGCCGCTTCAAATGGCATGGTTTATGCTACAAGGCTTCTGTTGGATCGATGCTCGCCAGGTGGATGGAAGGAAACACGACAGGACAGGAAACCGTGAAACATTTTACCCGTTGCAACACCATCGTGGAAGTAAAACAAAAAACAACTCGTTAACCAATTCCGGAAAAAATGAGGTGCAAAAAAACACCAGTTATCACTGGGCCAGGCCATAAAATCTGGCAAATGAGTTTTTGAAAAGCCACACAAAAATTCACCAATGTCGACCATGCGGCCACCACGTCCCAAGGCAGATTATGCATAGACATTGCTACCTCTGTTGTCTGGTTTCGTTGTATTCATCCTTTTTTTTGGGGGTCAATAACGGGTCAATAATATGTCAATATACTCCGAAATGCAGTATATCTAGCCTTTCAGATCCTTTCAGGGCCTCGCCGCTGCAGACCAAATGCCCAAAGGTCACAAGGCCAAAAGCTGCCATTCCTCAGAACCAAAGGGTCAGTCTTCAGTAAACTAACACAGCATAGCTATTGAAATCCATAGGTCCATAGGTATCTCTTGAAAATTATCTACTTCCCATATGGCTGATTTTCCGTATCTACAGTAATCATGTTAGTTTACTGGAGGGTAAACTTAAACCCTTGAAATCGAACACAGCTCCCAGACCATCTTCATGTCATGAAGTAAATTAGTTAGGCTTCACACCCACATCCGAAAGCATGAAAAGAAGGCAACTGGGCATCTAGGCTGGTCTGGCAATAGGGAACAGCCTCAAATCCCACTGTTTGGAAAATCATTTCGCAATGACTTACTTGGATTTATCCTTAAGGATCCCCGCAAAAATACAACGTATTCCCTTAATCATGGATTCCCCAAGTAGTGGATTTTCCTTGGGGAAAAATAAACATAATCTTAAGCAAGTCCCAGATTATTGGATGGCCAGAAACTGGAGGTTAAAATCCACCCAGTTTCGGACCACCCATCTGCAGGAGCAAGGGTCTTTGAAAGAAAGCGCTCTGCAGGACGACGTCTCCCATGTAGATGCGATCGGGCGGTTGCAAGGACCCTGGAACGAACTCAGGGCTTAGGAGAGTCTGCAGGGAACCTAGTTTTTACTCCTTTTCACCCACAGATTTGGGAGCTGGACCTAATTCTGGGATCTAGTACGGTAAAGGTCCGAAGTTGGGTTTTCTTCCAACAGGGAACGGGCATCTCAACATGGGTTGGCCAGTTGCGTATACCAATGATTGAGGGAGGCTTCCTTCGACCTTCATCGCAGAGATGCGGATGGGATAATTGGGTTCTCTGAAATAGATACAACTCCAAAATTTGATGTTTTATCATCATTTTCCCTATTGAGTTGGCTATTTGGGGTACCCCGCTTTGTTTAACACACGATGAAGCCCCGCCTACCAGCCCTTCCCGGAAGCAGTCGCTCAAGGCTTGCCAGAAAGCCTGGAGCTTTAGCCAATGCCACCATCCCAGTGACACCATGGGGGATATAATATAAATCATACCTTAAATAGGGGTATTTGCTATTGCTACAGTATATATACATATATATTATACATATCCAATCTCAAAAAAAAAACATATAAATCTCTATGGATGGGGATGGTTTATGGCGTTGTGTTTACCACATGAAACATCTATGAACCATGCTTAGGTTCCGTGGGATTTTCATGGGTCATCCCATCATATCCACATGGGGATCTGGGCTATGTGATGGGGACATAATGGGGTCCATGGCATATGCAAGTAACGACATGACTGTTATTTATTATTATTAATATTATTATTATTGTTATCATTATTATTAAATTACATATATATACACATACATACATACATACATACATACATACATACATACATACATACATACATACATATATATATAGCTATCTACATGTGATGATATAATTATATTATATATATATTGTTTTTGTTTGATATATTTTGATTGATTTTGGGAGGTGCGGGACCCTGCGGGACACAGGAATGGTGTGGGCTATAATTTCGTTATCGCCCACTTAGCGACAGGGTTTCATGATTCCAGGTAGGAATCATGAATGGAAAAAAAACATGTGACGATGTGTGCAGATTCTTGATACACTAGCATCTGACAACCTTTAACTGCGCATTGTTTTGGGAGCCTGATTGGTGAAATGGAAAGCGCGCTGCCGCTAAGCGTCGCGCTGTGTGTATCCTCTGGCAAATCTGCACATAGCCATGGAACATCACCGTGTGAAAATACGTACCCTCTGGTAATTTACAGTAACATAGCTATTGAAAATGGCCATTTGTAGTGGATTTTCCCATTAAAAATTGTGATTTCCATAGTTATGTTAGTTTACCAGAGGGTAAATCCTCTATAATTTGGCCATGTTCCACATAGCTAACTGTTAGGTTACCAGAGGGTAATAATCAGCAAGAAAAACTGTGGCGCGCCACACCGCGTTTTGAGCTGGCAAATATTCCCATAACAACTACCCATCCAGTTGGTTTCAGAGATTTTCCCCATGATGTTTTCTAGATGCTCCTAGATTTTCCCACGACGTTTCCTAGATGTTCCTCAATTTTCCCATGCAATCCATGAATGGCAAGGGTCCCATTTCCGAAACACCCCCAGCCTGGTTTGACAAGGTCGCCGCTATGTGGAGCACCTCGATGGAGGATATCATGAGGATATGAGGCCAATGTTGGGTATTCTGATAAATTTAAAAAGGTTTTCACTATCCTAAATCTATCATAATAATAGGTAAATTATAATGTATTTCACGAACCTACAATGTTGGGCCAGCTATATCGGCTATGTATGGGGATGATTCCCCGAATCCGTCTTTCCCATGATTCCAGGCTTCGCACGACGTGAGGTCACTACCATTTACCCAGATATGTTTCATGGGATTTACTGGTGGTTGATTGTCATTGGATTTACTGGTGGTTTATTTCACGGGATTTGCTGGGGTTTCATGAGATTTACTGGAAATTACTGGGATAAAAAATCGAACGCGAGCGTATATTTTTCATAAATCCCCCACTTTAGTAAGAGGGGGGGTCCCATTTTAGTATCATAGTCATAGTATCACTATTTGGGGGTGCCTGCCCTAATTATATAATCAAGTTCTTCCTCATAAAATCTGGGGTTGGCGCCGAAACACAAACATGGATGCAGTAAAAGTAATATATAAATACAACTTCTAGCTAATGTGCCAATATCTCAGCCAATCCCCAAAATCACTAGCCAATTTGCATCAAGTTGGATCATTATCCCAAACATTCTCAAACATGGTCTAACACTTAAACGACTAAATAAAACATCATAAAACTAAAACATATACACTGAGACAACCAAATGTCATCGCAACCAATCATCCCTTTTGAATGTTTGAAAAGCCCGGACTGGTCTTAGGGTCAATGGAGGATCGGCCAGTAGGAAGCCGAAGGACGGCAAGACTCTGAAGCAACCACCCAGGGCATAGAACCGCCATGGCTTCAGCCGGCTTCACAAGGCATCACAAGCCAAGAGCTGGTCCAAAAATGGGGGAGCACCTACGGTTTTGATTATTTTTTGATGGGAAAAATGAGGATCAAACTTGACCACACTTTAGGGACTTTGGGGTGCTCTTTTGTCTAGTGTCAGACAAAGCCTAGTACCAGTGAAGTATTCATGGGATCATCATCTCAACTATGAAGTGAACGTTGGATTTGTTTTAACCACCAAGCTATTATGTTTGCGGCTACAAATCTATTTGAGTCTACTTGCAACAATTACACAGTGTCCAAGTTTTCTGGTGGCCCACTCCTCGTATCAATTCCGAAGCCAATATTTTTGTTCATGGCCAGCATCCCAGTGATCTGGGGCGCTGCAATGCGCTGCAGCCGGGGGATATCCCTTGCGACACCCAAATTCTACATGGTTTCATAACGAGTTGGAGTTTTTCCTCCAATTTTCTTGTAGCATTCCTAGAGGTGGCTGACTGGCCATCAATGATTTGCTAGAAATGAGGCATCAGGGAATGCCAGCTTCAAACATTGGTGCGTAAAGTTTGATATTCAAACTTGCATTACTTAAAGATATACTTGTATGATCTTGAAAGCTCGTTTCATCCGATTTCGGTGTTTGAAAAGTTTCCGCTTCAGTATGTGCATAGCCCCACCAAATATCTATTAAAACAAGGTAGTATCATGTAATATTATGTAATATTCCATGAAAAAATGTCATATTAGTCATATTCCATAATCTTCCCATTATTTTGGGACTTTGCCAAGGCATTTGGCCGGGGCAACCCCTCGCCTCATTCGGGCTTTCTGTTCCTGGCAGCCATAAAGGTCATCTGTCTCGGGGGTTCTACCGCAACCGGAGAACCAATGGGGTGGGTCTAACATAAGGATCTTGACAAGTGTATGGGTTTTATGCATATATATATATATGTATGTATGTAACTATATATATAATAATTGGCTTTATGGATTACAAATACGGATGTTTAACGACTTTAATATAGGTATTATATAATGGCTTTGATGGATTACAAACCATGGTTAGCTTTTAGACGCCCGGTGAACATGGTGGAACATCCCGCGCATGTCCTCTGCATTGTACTCGAAGGTGGCCCAATGCCCTTCAAAGTAGGCCTGGAAAAAGTGCTGTGGGCCCAAGAAGAGATGGAACTTGGGGCATGATGTGGCAAATGCTCTTCAATGGCATGTGAAAGTACACACATTCTCCCCAATTCGCTTGTTGGTAGCAACAAGTAGGTTGCATACCTGTAAGGTCTGGATCACAACTCAAGCCGTAGCCGACGGCAGTACCCAAGGATCCCACAAGTGAGGTTGATCCATCTTGAATGCTTCGATATGCTTCGGTGGGTCAACCATCCCTAAAGAAATCGACCCTATATTCCCCAATAAAAAATGGAAAGAACAACCACCTTGTAAACCCCCATCCCTTGGAAATAGAACCAGCAACATCAGCTGACAGCAGGCCACGCCACTTTCGAACGGCGCGCAGAGTCCAGCGTTCTTCGCTGTTCATCTCATGGTGCCATTGGCTCAGTTGCAAGGGATAACATGGGATAACATTTGGACATTAGTTCATCCCATTTCAACTGTTCTTTATTCGGTCACTCATCACCCCCACCAAAAAAAACACGTAATAGTCGATCTTAATCTTTGATGACTTGCAAGGAAAATGGCGCAGTTTTGAGCTGGGCATGGCATATCTTCCTCATCAAACTGGCTAAAGATTGAACAACAAAACTATCCCAAGCACGATTCACCCAGTGTTTAGGGTACGCACACTAGCTTTGTCTCCACGCGGACAGACTGAAAATGCATGATCTATTGCACTGGCTTCAAAAGGTTGCTGTCTGCAAGGGAAAATCCACAGGATCTTGCAGGGTCAATGCCTCACTTTACCACAAGACATCATGTCAGAGTGGAAAGGGCTTCCGCTACATCGTCGTATCTATATAATCTATGCCTATGCATTTGCCTACCAAGCCATTCTATTAACACCATCTACCTAACTAGCCATCCACTCCAACCCAATCTTATCTATGTCATCTGTTCGTATCCATACCTGCCCATGGGTGATTCTCAAAATCGGAATACGCCAAATCACCATTGGTTTCCCTGTTTTGAAACAAATTGGATGATTTTGGGGCCCCCAATTACACGAAAAACATCGAAAAACACATGGTCAAACATGTTTCCAAAACAATCAATGTAGGGCCGGATTTTCCCACCAGACAAGTTTCTGGGAGGCTAGCCTTGCCAACTACGCCATGGAAGCCAACCAAAGTTTTGCGTCAAACTCCTCAAGTTTTGCGTAAAACTCCTGGGGCTGGCGCGGGGGCATCAAACATTCCTCCATGAGATTGGTAAACAAATCACGCACTGTGCAATCCAGAACCCCTGATACACAGAATTGAACTATGTGGTTCTCTACCGTAGCACCAATTATCACCAATTCAGTTCTTCAACCCTCTTGCAGATCATTTGCACCCCCAAAACTGCTGCACTTTACCCAGAATACTTCTTCTGAAACTTGGGACATTGGCCCATTATGATCATTATGGGATGACTTCCCAACCAGAATCACCTCATACCGTGCCACATTTTCTTACTCAAATCCTGCTTTTCAAGCTCATCCCCCAAAAGTTTATGTTTAACTGTCGTTTCTAACGCTTAACCACCATTTGTTTTGCTGAAAAACCACCATTTCAAAGGCAAGGGAATCCTCGAAAAAATATCCGTTTAACCCCCGAGTTGCTGTTTGTTCACCCAATCTGGTTATGTCAACCCAGGGTTCATAAACCCCAATTTATTAACCGAGGGGGTGCCAATTTCAATCGTGTTTTTAATCACTTTTTGGGGGTACCCCCAAAATAAATTAGTCAGGGTTTATCACCAAGCCTAGTGACTGTAAATCCCTCTGTGCCCCCAAAAACCAATCTGATGTGGTCAATTGGACTTCGATCCTACCATGCTCCCATGATCAACCACTATCCACGGTCACCATTTGTTTCCCTCGATTTTTCTTGGGTTTGCTTAACGACCCCCCCAAGAAAAAAAACACATCCACAAAGAAAGTCATCGGCTCAGCAAATGAAAGGTTATTGCCATATTGTGGAGCCATCCCCAAGATATAAACATGTTTCCAGGTCAAAAAAACGCATTTAATACATAGTTCCTCATATTTCCCACTCTTCGATCTGTTAGCATAAAAATAGCTAGTAACCACTAGCTAAATCACTATAAATCCACCTTAATCACCATCAACCCCCATTAATCACCATAAATCCACCACTAGTTACCATCCCTTAACCACCATTAATGACCATAAAATCCCTCCAACCTCTCTTCTCGGAGATCATCTTCCTGGCTCAGCAAATCGAAACCCTTCCTGCGGCAACGGTGGTGACACTTGGAGAAATGGTGCTTGAATGGGATTAGAACAGGGTTTTTCAACAAAAACATGTGTTTTTATGGGATTGTTCTGGATATTCATGGGATGTAATGATATCTAATTTGATTGAACCAGCAATGGGGATTACTCATCAACGGGAGCAAGGATGAATGGGTTATGGTTATCTCCCCATTCTTTTTAGAACCCCCGAAAAAAGTGTGTGAAGCACTATAAATGGTGGATGACCGTTGACCACCCCCTTTATGTTTTTACCATTACACTATAAGAACCAAGGAAACTTGAGGATTCAACCACCAGAATTGTTGACCAAGCAACAGTTGGGTTAAACATCATTTACTGTAACAAAAAATGAATGATGAAACCTGAAAACCTGGTAAACTTGAGGATTTCTCAAGTGGTGACACGCTGACGTGCTTCGAAGAGACACTCGCCGAATTTCATGAAACTCATATTGAAGTACTGAATCTGTGGACAAATTGACTGTAAGGATGCAACAAAAAAAATAACAGTGGTTTGTCTGAGAACATGGTAGCCCCGAAAAATGATGGTTAACCATCATGCTTCCCATTGAATTTACCTTAATATGCTTGAGGTAAATAGATGTAACTATATAGTTCATTTTTAGACAAACTCAAACATCAACTCAAGTTAGTGACCACGTATCCCCAGTTATATCCCAACGATCCGCCATACGATCCCCATCTCATGGGTGATGATTTTTCTTCGCCTATTTTATATAGATACCAACATTTGTCATAACATTGGTGTATTCTCCGTTATGCCATTCTTGTGTCCATATGTTGAATACCATGAACGATGAAGATGTTCCGCATTGTATCCCATTGCATCACATGCCCATCATATTCTTTGATCTTGGGATAATTCTTTGGATAATAAACACAACATAACATATGTATATACATATAGAGAGATATTAATTACATATACATACATGCGCACATAGGTATACACAAATGTAAAATACAGCAAGAAAACAACGATTATAATCCCATCATATCCTTTTATCATATATAATATTAAACATTATGCGGTTGCCTATATCATATCCCATTATATCATATGATATCTCCATCTATAGCTGTACATCCTCGTTTTTTCCAAGCATTCCCAACACGGTGGGCCACACGGTGCCTCTCCACCAGCAAGCTGTCCAGAAAACAACTGGCAGAACAGGCCTGGTCATGGCATTTTCGTTGAAGCTAGTTGGAACGAGAAGTCAGTGGATTTTTTAGGGATCAACAATCATGATATCTATAGGACCCGGGCGTTTAAGGGACATTCTATTTGAGTAATGCTATTTTCGTTCACTTATGCAAACTTAGGAAAATTTCGAGGGACCCTGACTGATGGGACTCCCATTCCCATGCTACTCCCAGATGAAAGCCCAATTAGTATGGGAAGATTATGGGAATGGGGATCCCATTGGTGGCCGCTATAAGTTCTATGGCCAATGGTTGCTATAGTGAATTGTCGTAGTTGATGATGGACATATCATTGGAATGGAATTCAAATGGGATCTAATGGAGTAATAATATTGGTTCGTCTAATGGAGTAGATTGGTTCACCACAGTTCGTAAGCGGGTTGGCTCACCTCAAGTAGAGGTGAAATCCAGCAATGGGGTGAACTAATCCTGTACTGGAGGTTGTTCATCAAGGGCTGGTCCATGGGCTCCCCAGCGTTGGAGAGGCAGCATTTCATAGGAGGATCCCACGTTAAAGACCTGGTCCCCAAATGACACGTCATCAATTCATCACATAATCTGTTCCCCAAAAAATCATCATCATCATATTCTTCTTCTTCTTCTTCATCATCATCATCATCATCATCTCCTTCATCTTCTTCATCTTCATCATCATCATCAGCATATTCTTTTCTTGGTTTGGATTTGTGAAGTTGTTTTTTGTTTTCCAAAGATCAACGTCCAATAACTGCGCGGCGCACCAGAACTGGAAGACCCACCAATCCAAGACATAACTGGAAGATCATCAAAACCTCAGCCGCCAAATCATACCTGATGCAACAGCAAACAAGCAATACTCTACCTAAGCAACATGTGGGTTTGTCTGAAAATAGTGTGCCCCTAAATTGGCTGGTTAATCAGCATTTTTCCCTGTTCAATTGGATATTTGGGGGGTATACCCCATTTTCTAGCAATGATTTCTTTCAGTCTGGGTGCTTGGCAGACCGTTGGTCAAACCCTGAAGTTGGATGTTGATGGATCTGGGTGAGATGGCTGTGATGGACATCTGAACAGGACGAGTTCACATGAGTTTAAATGATCTTTGCCAATAGCTTCATGTTTGCCTTGGGCGCTGTCCCTATCTGGAGCAGCAGGAATTATTTCGAAGCATCTGTCAGTTTCAAGGGGCGTGGCAGGTTTTCAGGATGCACGTGCGCACATTTGTCCCAAATCATTGCAAATGTCACCAAGCTTTTCCAGAGACACCTTCGCTTTTGGTGCGTCTGACGTTGAAAAATATTATGGCATGCGATGGCTCAAAAATGACACTAACAAGTTGTTTCTTTTTCTTATTTCAAATTGTTCAGTAAAAAAGGATCGATGTTGGGACTGTGTTCGCATCCAAGAGGATCCAAGAGGCTGTGATCTTCGAGATAGAACTGCGGCAAAGGAGGTCTTCCACTGTATAGCTGTAGTAAGGATACCTCTGAGGACTCAGTCAGCACCAAGGCCACATGGCCAACTGGACTTGATAACCAGACTGCCGTCATCCTGCCATTACACGTATACTACCAAAGTTACACTTATTAACTGGTTGGTGGTTTTAACAATCTTGCAAAATATTAATCAATGGGAAGGATTATCCCATGTATTATGGAACATAAAAAAATGCTTGAAACCACTAACCAGTTAACAACTACTGTACACCAGAAACATTGGTAACTGTTGACGTAATAACTCACGTTACTGATGCATACCAATGTTGTTCGCTTCTTCAATGTTTAGATGGAACAATCTTCTTAGGACAATCTCGGGGCTCGACTGTGAGCTAGCCCTGAAACACCTTTGGCAGGTCAATGATGGTCATGGGTTTAGTTGCACCACAGCGTTTCCATACGTTTTTGTTTTTTAATCTTCTTTGTTAATATTCAATGGATTAAGGAAAATCTTAACCGGAAAAAGTGCTTAATTCCGAAAACAACTACTTATGCCCCACTCGATGCACCTTCAACAAACATGTCAGAACCATTCGACTTATTATAATTCAAGACCCATAAGCCCCACTGTTCTCACATCTACAGTAAATGGCTCTAAGCGTCCAATTCTCAGGGTCCACCAGTCACCCTCTAAACCTCTGGCAAGCGATGAATATCTGATACTTGCTGAAGATGGTACCATTGCCATAACAACCATTCACACATTTCCCTATAGATTCCCCAGTCATTTTCTGGATTTGCCACGGCGAAACTAAGAAATCACAAGCCTCAGCACATCCAAGATGTTCAGGTGGGGCCCCACGTAATCTAACAGCTTTCTATTGAAATTGAACATCACCGTTTAAAATATCATCTGACTAAATGGACCGTATTCCAAAGCAAACTGCTCAATTACCAGATTACATATGATATCCATTGATAATCCCGTTATATAACCCCCATTGGATGACTAGTTTCCCTAGTTAAATCTCATAGCACTGCAACACATTACCAGGTTGTGATCCCAGTATATTCATGTTTATTCCAAATCAACATCATAAATCCCGTGAAAATCCCAGCATATTCCCATTCAATACGACAAAACTCATGAAACTCCCATAAAATCCCATAAAAATCCATTAACATCCCATAGGTTCCCTTTAAAAAAAACCAATGAATTCACGCGTCCCAGGGTACAAGTGCTCAGGTTCCAAAATGCCAAGGGAGGTCTGGAGCCCGGCGTGCATTGTCTGAACATTGCTGGAGACCTCGGTTGCGGTGGATGGTTTGTGTATCGCTATCATCCAGGAGCTGAACACTGGAATCAACACAAGAATCACGGTTAAACACACACACACATATTATAATTAATACTCCAGTAATTATATATATATACGTAAATATGTGTATATATATATACACATATATATATACATATATGTATATATAATTATTTACATATATATATATATATGTGACATGTGTGTGTGTGTGTCCAGTCACTTTTGAACAATTTGTTCATTGTCTTTTGAAAAATAGTTCTTTCATTTTCTCTCCGTTTCTTGTAGCACCACCAGCCGCGGAACGTTGGCAGCGTCCCAGGCAGGGCAACTTCTTTGAATCGCCTCACCGTAGGTCCCCACCCACCTGGCCGGAAGCCGTGAAGGAGAGTCACGTCGAGGTTTGCCATGGAAAAGGCGGTATTTTGAAAGGATTCAAAATGGTTTTTACATGGATTTAACATGGATTTACCTTGATTTCAACTGCATTTTGACGGAATCAAATTGTGTTCTTAATGGATTTCAATGGATCTAAATGGATTCGAATGAAATTAAAATATGTAAATGGTGGGGCTGTATGGATTTTGTTGGATTTGTTTCGTGTCATCATGCATCATTTGCAACTGTCACATCTTCATTGAAACAAGTTGCTCTTGCCATAGAGTGTAGTGATTTTCGATCACCTGCAAGGCGTCGTTGTGCGACGGAGAAGAAAGGGTCCGGCAGTTCTTTGGATCCTATTCGTCAGCTGGGATATGCTGGGATTATTATTCCCAACATATGGAAAAGCGAAATAATGTTCCGAACCACCAATTGGACCAACCAGTTTTCTATGATCCTGTGGTCTGAAACCCTTTCAATGGATCATAGACTCAATGATCCCCAGATTTGGTTCGCCGCCATGATCAGTGGTGAAACCGCGCATCTCAGCTGCATGGATCACACATTAAAAGATACCCGGTTTTCTGCCTCTGACCTCTCATATCAGCCAAAAACAAACAAGAAATGCCAAATCTACTGATACGCATTATTAATAATGGATATTCTGGAAGTCCCTAGGTACATGGTGAATCTTAGATACTTGTCCCCCCCAAAAAAAACCTAGTACGTAAATGTTGCCATTGATAGAAAACCTTATGCATCTATGTAACTAAGGTTGGCCCTAGATATTGTGATATTGGGACTGGTTAAAAATATATAAAATGCTGGCTCCTGATTAGTGTAGGCCCCCCCCCCGTGGCTTGGACTGTTCCTTTGTATGTGACGGCCCCGCTTGTGAAGAAATATAGCACTATATATATATGTTAAACATACATGGATAAGTATTATGTTTATAATACATGGATGAAAATACATGTGTATAGATATATATATACATACATACATGCATAGATACATACATATAGATATACATACAGGCATGCATTCATACAGACAGACATACATACGTACATAAATAAATATGCTAAGAAAGTACAAAAGATAAAAGTATTAGCGAAGGAAAGGAAAAGGAACTGAGATAATTATTTTGAAAAAAAATCACCTCAGGCAGCAGCTGGACACAATAGTGGACCCCCAAAACAACCATACTATTGAGGATCAGGGGTTGCTCCTTGAAAAATTGTTTGGCTGCTGTGTGTTTTTTTTTTTTAAATTGGGTTTTAAAAAGGGATCATATATTTTGGGAAATTGGACATGCCTGAGAATTCCAAGAGAATGGAACTAAGAAAGCAAAAGAAAAAACTTTAGCAAAGGAAAAGGATAAAAGAAATGTTTGATTTTTTTCACCTCAGGCAGCAGCTGGACACAATAGTGGACCCCCACAACAAACATACTATTGAGGATCAGGGTTGCTCATGGACTACTCCCTTGAAAAATTGTTTGGCGGCTGATTTTTTTTAAATTGGGTTTGAATAAGGCATCCTATATAATTAATTATTGCTGATGGGTCATAGCCTTAAAAAAAACATGTTTCTTCAGACAACAGCTGGACACAATAGTGGACCACCACAACAAACATATTATTTAGGATCAATATTGTTCATGAAAAAATGAAAAATTGAAAAAACAACAAAAACAACTGCAACAAATCTATATAAAACAAATAAAAAAAACTAAAAACTGAAAATAAAAATACACCCAAAAAAACTTTACCCAATAGCGACCCACCCAATCATTTCCACAGGGTCAGAATTATTTTGGGAAAACTTGTCACAAAAGCGACCCACCACACTAATCAGGAGCCAACATTATCGATGAATACTTAAAACCCACCAGCCTTCAAGTCGTTCAGGGCCACATTGGCCGTTGCATCATCCAGATACCTTGCCGCAACATGGGCATGTCCAATTCCAACGAAAATACAACATGTTCCCGAATAGGCAAGGGCTAATTTTCGGTATTTGGACAAAACATGACAAAACCAAATTGAGCAGTCCGTGTGCTAGATGCTCGGGAATTACATTGCACGAAGATGCAGGAAGAAAGTCCATAGTGCCGATGGGAAAGTCTGAAAATAGGGTACCCCCAATTCCAATGGATTGATTATATCCTCATTTTCCCAACTTAAAATGTCCATTTGGCGAATACCCCCTATTTTCAGACAAACCAGGACAAACCCATATTGTGTTGCCAACAGTTCCCAATACTTCCGCGATCATTCACGGCTGAGGCCGGATCATACCGGATCTCTCCTGAACTCATCACTCGCCCTTGAAAGCAACTGGGAATCAAATGGAATCATGGCGGGCCTAGGATATATAACCCATAAATATCCATAAGGTGTTTATATAAATGTTAAGTGGGTTTAACCCCATAGATTTATCTCATCCAGTTAAAATAATGGTTGAACCACTGATACAAACCCAAAAAGTGGCTGATATGTATGGGATGATCGCCAGCCCAAGACACTGCTGGCTCAGAATCAGCTGTGGTGACTCATGCCCAAAGGCAGCCTCGCTGTAGCTCCTCAGTGCTTCCGAAGAAAGGAGCAGTTCGATGTTGAAAACCCATGGGGTTTTAGCGGGACTAGGAAAATGATCTACTTTCATCATGGTGTTTCCACATCTATCTTAGTTTACGGAGGGATATATGGCGGGTCAAATATGAATGTCCGTCTATCTATCTATCTATCTATCTCTCCATGCATCCATCTGTCTACCTGTTTTTCAACAAAAAGAAGCGACTCAAAAGGATCAGATTTGGGTGAAACAGGTAGGATTCTTGAAGAGATAGTCACATCCCCTTAAAAGTTTGCCCTGTCAGGGGCCTCGTCTGGGCGGTAGAACGAATATAAGGGGAATGGGTTTGAAGAAGTCACCCCAAAAACAAGAAGACAACGGAACCCATATCAAGTTCCCATTGACAATCCATTATATCGCATTTTTTGCTGGTAATGTTCGAACTTGTTGTTGCTTACATGACAGTTCGCTTTTAACTTAGAAATTACTCCCTATAGTTATTATTGTGGAATTGCCAGAAAAGAATATCAACCAACAGGGGTGCCTTGCTATATGCTATATCCCAATTATTGGCAAAGTCATTCACTATTGTTATTCAAGTGGGATACCCTCGATTGTCATCAAACTGGCTCGCTGGGAAATGCTCTGTTTCACATGGACATTTAAATACATATTTAACATCGTTTAACATCATTTCAATGCGAAAATCATCGAACTCAATGAATTGCTAATAAGCCTAGTTAGTAAGTCCCAGTACGTACCCGAGCACCTTTTCGATCTTTTTGCGATGATTCTCCATGACCGTCCATGATCCTCCAAGCTTGATTCTCATTCAAATCCCATCAAATAACCATTGTCCTGGTTCACTTAGCATCTGGCTCAGAATCATGGCTAGCCATGATTAACGGTGGGATATAGTGGGATATACCCAGCCATATGAAGAGCTTATGATCCATTTCTCCCGGTTAACCTCCCATTTTTCTTGCTTCACTTCCCCGTTTTTCCTGGGTAAAATCCAGGGCCGAAATCACCAGCCACGGTGCAAGGTCACCAGCTTGGGATTCTCGCAGAAGGCCGAGGTCATCGCACTGAAGCCTAGCTCGAAGGCCACCACCAGGCTGATCGCCACCTGGGGAAAACTTCCCGGCGATGCGTTTACTTGGAGGATCATCCCACTGAGTTTTCCCATAGGAAAAGGGATATAACCTGTGATTAGTAACTGGACTTAGTGCTTTATAACATGCTATAACTTTGCTATAACTTATGCTGACCCACTTGATGTAAGTGTTTCTGACCCTGGTTTCGTTGGTCCCCTAGCTCGGGTTATCCCATACATTGGTTGGATCTGTGGGATGAAGTGCCGCATCGCCGAGCGTCGATGCTGGGACAAATGCAGCTGGCCGTCAAGCAGGAGATCTGACCTCGCGAAATCGCAGCCAGGGCACCGGGCTGATACATGTGCAGCCTACAGACATACTTAAACATATGTCATACACAGCCATAGCTTTCCTAAGTCATGCTAGTTTTCCCAGTTATCATCCATGTTCATAGGATTTATCTTGAAATCAACCATCTATATAGGATTATATAGGATTTAGCATCTTTCTGAACCATCCATGAATTGGGTGACCCTTTCTGAAGAACCTCCCGGTGGAAAGGCCAAAGGCTTGGCCCTGAGGTCGCCGAGTGGCAGCAGTTGCATCTTCTGATGCAGTTGGGGCCAGCGCATTCGGCCACACCAATCCTTGGAACCAAAAAAAAAACGCGGGAGGAAGTGGTCTCCCCGAGATCTCTAGAAGAGCATCCCAGGTGCCAAGTGGGTTATGAAGCAGATTCTCAGCCAGTTACGTGTAGAACATTTCCACTAACAGAAGGTTCTACATGTAGAACATTACCCACTTACTTCTGTATCTGGGACATTCCCCGAACCAAACATCACAAAACCACTGCTTCGCGTCTAAAGCGTTCTCCCTATTGCAAAATAGCCAGTTGCTCCGCCGAGGGGCAACAAGGCGATAGCACAGTAGCACATGAGGAGCAAAGCCAAGGGCATGATGAAGCCTCAGTGATGCAGGGCAGCCGTAGAATGGCTGGTGTCATCCAGTTGGTCCGGATCACTTTGCTAAGCGTGGAACAGTCATGAGTCATAAACATTGACACTGTTTGAAAATAGCTACCCGCTGGTATACCAACATAGCTATTGAAAATTGCCATTTAGCTCGTTGATGTTCCCATAAAAACATGGTGGTTTTCTCATTAGTTATGTTAGTTTACAAGTGGGTACATCCAGTTTAACTAGCCAGATCATCTTCCCAAGCCGACGCCGGATGCGGCCCCTAGCTGCCCCATTTTTCTGTAATACTTCACTCCATTTATAGATAAGTAAATTTGCACACACACACACATATATAGATATATATTGTTATATATATATATATGTATGTATGTACATATGTATTATATATATAAATATGTGTGTGTGTGTATTATATAATATGCGTGTATTTATGGCCCTTTCCGGTGGCTTTTCCCTCTTGCCACTTTTGGTCCAGGGTGCTGATGACCAGCATCATCGCGATGGAGAAGGCATCCTGACGTTGTTGGGGATAACTCTTGGAGGTACCGTACCGTTTCTCAGGACATAGTTCGTGATGTTTCCCTCAGATTTAGACCTTCGATATGGATAAATATGCTAGGTACCCTCCAATTTTGGTACCTTTGTGGAAAAGCCAAGTGGCGGGTGACCCTCAACAAAACAAGGTGGGTTCCATGGCAGGAAAAACAACTTGGCACGACCAACTGGTGAACATCCCCAGAACTGCCCGCATGATCAAGTACAAGGTGGTGCCCCAGTTGGTTAGTTAGCTATGGTTTATAGGTGATATAAGTATGGTGATATATCAACTTATTGGTGCAAATTAATAAATCCAATAACTATGGTATTTATAGGTGATATATCTAGTTACTGTAATGGGATTATCACCCATTTATATCTGGGGGGCACCACCTTGTATTGAATATCACCAGCAAACATGGTGATGGACATGGAATCATTAGGAGTCATTAGGAGTAATAGAAATACAGTGACCATTCCGATGACGTACATATGCCTTATGCACCAGCCTGCTTGGTGGACATGCCATGATCAACTTGTTTTCACACACCCCAAACAACGTCATTGGGATGGCCCATACCCATCCATTGGATCCAGCCATGGCTCAGCCATGATCTATGATGATCTACTTTGATGGGATCATACGGATGATACATATTTGCTCAACCATCCAAATATTGTCTTTGCCAGTTTGGTAGAGTATTCATCATCATCAATCTGTTGGGTGGTTTTCATGGGGGAAAGCCTCAATTAATAAACTACAAGGTGCGCCCCCCCAATAATAAGTTGGTTTATAAATTTATAAACCCATTAACCGACCATGGATATAACCCTCATCAACCCCTGGCTCTTGGACTTATTTGCACCAACTTAGCTAACAAATCCATATGAAAATCACATTTTTTTGTGAAAAGTCGCCATGGATTCCCATAGGGTCGCCAGCCTGCATCTGCATCTTGACTCGCCAAGAAGCTTTCATCCTCTGCATGAGCCACTGCGGAAGGCCCTCCAGCTGCTCCAGCGTCACCAGCGCAGCTGCCTGAGTTCCGCGAGTTCCGCGAGTCTCATGGCAACATCTACAGAAACCTTGGTCTTTATGATGTCTTTATGGAAATAATATGGTAAAGTGTGAAGGGAAAATATGGGAGATCCACCAATTTAATGAGATATAATGGATTCATGTGGATAAATTGGATATATAATCACCTATCAGCTAAATTATCACTGTCACTGTATATGAGGGATTGTCACTGTTTTTTTCCTGTTCCCTTTATCTTCCACCAGCTCTGGGAAACAGAGCACACGAGTGTCAAAATTTGAGGCACCCAAGCCACAGAACATCCTGGAACCGGCGGATTCCAAAGTGACTGCAACGACAGAACGAAACAGACCAAGCACTGACCAAAATCTGTGGGAAAATGGTTGGTCCTGTTTTTACAATCCAAATATTGCGTTTTCCTGCCAAAAAAAAGTCAATGTTTTTTGGCCAGAAACCGTGCAAACTTAGACGCTAAGAAAACATGGTTTCCCGCATTTTCTCCCCCGCTCAGGCTCTTCCTAAAACAAAGGGCACCCCGTACATACTCCACCCAAAACAACCCAAAACACGTGGTTTTCACCACGCGCCTGCGCATCTTCTGCTTCCTTCTTCCGTTGCGTCACCGAGTCCCCCAGGAATTCGTGTGTGGTGTTGGGACATTCCGTGTAGAGCCGGTCCTGCTAAAAGAAAGGTCCCGATCTGAAGGGCAGAAAAAGGAAGGCGGGTGGCCAGACACATTGGGGTTATAGCAACACCCCGAAAAGCTAAGAGAAAAGCATAGAAAAGCAATATTACATATATCACCATTGCTTTAGTAGAATGTTACTTTTCTGATTACTCTAAAGTGGCACACTGAAGAATGAGCAACCTCCAATTCTCACCCATTTGTGGGTCATTTTGCATCCTCAACTGCTTAGGGGCATGGTTCAGCTCTCAACTGCTGCTATTCACTGCGCAGTTCCCAAGGCCCTGTCCAGATTGTTCCGGAAGGAGACACTTGAGATGTTCAACGCTTCTGCCATGTCCTCGTGGCGAAAAACACCCAGTCAAGGCACCAAACAAACCTGAAACTGAAACCGTGGAAATGGTTGAAACTGATGCCCTCCCCCCGAAAGTAGCACATTTAACGGAAAACATATGATGAACCTTGGGATTTTTTTGGTGTTCTTTTTGTCAAAAAACAAATGGAACCAACTAAAAAAGTTTCAGTATGTTTCAGTTAAAAAGATTACCATCTGGTTATTTAACATTTTTAATAGGCAAACCATCTATTTCTAATAGGTAAACCATCTATTTCTATGGGCCATCTATACCATCGCTATGTTAAATAACAATCTTCAGATCTCAAGTCTCGGAGTTTCCTGAAATCCTGTTAGTTGGTCAGTGGCCAACTAACAGCATCCTGTGACCCTGCGGTATACAAACATGGCAATAGAAGATGCAAAATGATCAACACATTAAATCCGAATAACATACAACTAGCGAATGTTCCAACAAAAATAGTGTGTATATATATACGTATATATATATACTGATCTGTTGTATTCGTTTCGTGTTCATGAATGTTCGGTATCCGTTTTTGGACGTGATCGGTACCATGTGTTTCCACCTGCGCCATGCGCAACGTGGCCTGCACATCTTCCAGCTCCACGGATAAATCCTTCACGAGCTCCGCAGCCTGAAACCAGCAGCTGAAGCTCTGATGGAGCCCAGTCCCACCGAAGACCGCCAGATTCCTCGAACGGCGGTGTTGAAACAGACAGGTTGGGAAGTTTCCTGGATAAACATTCAGATTTTCGTATGGAAATCCACGAAGAACGGGGGCTTCCCGGACAAAATCAGGGAATTCGTAGGGGGAACTGCGTGGGGATCTCGTGGGATCTCGATAGGAAGACCCATGAGGATTTGAGCAAAGGTTTGATCAGAGACCAGCAACTTCAGAAGCAAAACACAGAACTTACTGAACGAATTGCACCACAAAAATGGGGATCTGGAATTTCGAGACTTGAAGGGATTGAAGCAGCCTCAAATTGCATTTATATTGAGAAAAAACCTGGAACCAACAAAACTGGGGGGTTGAAACATCCCAAGCATTGGATTCAACATGATTGAATTTACAAATATGTGGCTGCAAAATGCTGAAGGTTTTTTTTCCCAGGCACATCACATGCACAATACATGCAAGGAGCACAACGTGAACATCATTTCACAACCTTCCAAATGGCATATGTCTGCTTCCAAATGGTCCAAGTTCGGTGGAAGTTGAGGGCTCCCCATCTTCCAAGACACTTTCATATCTGTCATTTCGATTGGTTGTCACCTTTGTTGCTTGAGACCCACGGTTGGTTCCATGTCGATGTAATTATATATATATATATTATATTATATCCATTTGAAACAATTTTCACGTCCATTGGTTAAATCCAACCCTTTTGTTGATTCAATCTGCATTTCCATTGGGAAGTAGTTCAAGTAATTCGTTGCATGATGTTGCATGCTGAAATCCTCATGTTTGGTGGTTGAATCCCCCTCTTTGCTGCTGAAAAATGGGCCTTTCTACTGCTTCTTCGGTTGCTGGAATCCCTCCATTTCCGCCGCCCCAAAAATCCGAGAGACACGAGTAGAAGCAACGAGAACATCAGGCAGGGCTTCGTCTGATGATGTGCTCCTAGGGGACCATCAAGCACTGGGGCGATATCATCAAGCAATGTCAATGCTGCCACAGGACCAGTCATCGAATTCAGTTATCCACCTCATCTCTGCCACTCTGATATCTGGGTTCTGAATTCTGGGCTGAAAAAATCATCATCCCACAAGTTGAGCATGGAACCGATTCAGAAACCAGTTACAAGCACCACATCCGAGCCTGGAAGGCCCCGGACACGACCCTTCACCGTTACGGTCAAGTCACGGATGTGTACCCTGCAGATCACCAACAGCGTCACAATGGACACCAAGAAGCCCACCTTGGGGACCCCGGACCCCCAATTCCCATAGTCCTTCCACAAGATACAGCACCCCAGTCCCAGTATGGGAAACTTCGATTTGATGGGGGTTCCATCATGGTTCCTCGGATTTTCAGTGTTTCAGTATAGTGTCCAGCGAAGCTTCACTAACAAAGGATGCAGAAACACCTCCCTCGCCCGAAAATCTGAAGCACCACAGCCTTTCAACATGTTGATATCTCAAGCAACAAAGCTTGAGGCATCTAACAAATGAAGATGGTTTATCGTGCGTACATATGTCTATATTAGCAATATATAAGCATGATTCATAATTTAAACTGATTTAGAGGTCGGAAAATGCCTTTCCACTGCATCTTGTGGCTCCATCTTGGGTAATTACCTCTCTGGGAGCATCATCCCAGGCTGCATCATGTCAAGGAGCAAGGACCACCAGACCCGACAGCCTGAAGCTTTGAATCACGAACTGATCCTCAGTTGGCCGACTTGGGGCTGCGGTTGAGGTTACTTATACGGATATAAGCATGGTTCTAAAATATGAAAGGGTGGTGCCCCAGTTCGTTAGCTAAGTTGGTTCATAAGTCCAATAACTATGGTATTTATAGGTGATATATCTATTATATGTAATGGGGTTATGACCCATTTATAACTGGGGGGCACCACCTTGTGTGACCCCCCCACAAGTTGCGATGCAAACCCTATAACCATTACCCCTACAAGCGCCTGCCCCATTTGCAAGGTGATGCCACATATTTAGCCAAGTTGGTTTTAGAAATATGGGGATTATTAATGAAGATGATCAACCAACAAACATTTCAGAAGGGGTACCAGCATGCAGCTACTGAGCTGGGGCACCACCTTCTACCATCATGGCATTATTAAGCACCCCCCCAAAAACAAATGCCAACAACAACAACAACAACAACAGGGAAATGACTGGTCATTTTGTAGGATAAAAACATGAAAGTTGTGGAGGTCTTGCAGCGACGCAATGACAACTAGCTTACAATTGGGATCATATATATATATGTATATATAATTATATATACACAGGGGAAATCCGACAACAAACCCTGACTTTATCATTTGTTCAAATCAGAAGGGGCAGTGTAGACAATTCATCAAACTACAACTCAAATTTATCAGTTTACCACATTGTCTTTTGCAAGTGCCTGCGCATGTTGACCTTCACTTAGTGATCAGCACGGGTAGCCAGGCAAGTGAAGTGCGGAACCAGGCTGCACAAATAGAGGTATCAACCCCCAAACAACGAGTCGATGGGACAACAAGAATCATATAAAGGAGAACCACCAACCTATTAGCATAAGACGGGATGCCCAACTGGTTGCCCTCTCTATCCCCCAAACTGGGTGAATTGACCCGATGTTGTTCCACTAAGAGGGTATCTTGAACAAACGTGAAATGGAGGGCCATGCTCCTAAGCCGAGAAAACACAGCCTGTCCCCCCGATTCCAAACCTGCAATCTTCGCTGTTGGATGGTTTCTCCAAGATGCCCATTCCCCCTGTGCAGCTTCTGCCCTTGGGAATCCCCCAGCTTGCGACATCACCGCTGCCGGCATGGCGCCGACGGCACGTCGGCAAGGACAGCAGGTGATGGGGAGGTTGCGCCAAAGATCGCCCAAATTTAAATGAGGTTGGAAAATCATGAAAAATCCGAGTTAGCTAAGTTTATAATTTCACAGTTTATGGTCGGCATACCTATTTCATCCTATTTCTACTTTGTAGAACCAGGCATTCCAAAACGATGAGTCACTCGATGTCACTTGGGATCCTCTCCCAGGAGATGGTCAAGGGCTTTACCACTTGGAAGATCTTGGAAGTTTCACCAATTCGCTGCATGCCAACTGCTCCCATCTCAACCTTGCACATGATACGTCTGGGATCGTCTGGGCAAAGGACTGTGTTTCTTATTGTTCCTTCTTATTCCTTAAGCCTTAAACTATTCAAAGTGGAAGTAGACAGATCTTGGGAAAACTCACCGTTGTCTAGGGCTGGTGATTTCGTTGGTTTTCGACAAAATTTCAGATGGGAAGCTAAGCCAAGCTGAAGTCACAGCGGGCCACCGGGTGTTTTTTTTTTGACATGTACCCTCCAGTGTTTCAACATCCCCCAGAAATGGAGGTTGTAACCGGAAAACCATCTACAAATTGGGAAATTGTACATTTCCACGGTTGACTACCGCACAACGCCCGGCATTATGGCCACAATCACCCATCCTAACCATCAGGACCACATCCATGGCCCCCAAGAATGGCTGTGAGCAAATTTGTGGCAGCAATGGAATTTCTACTGGGAATACTTCGCCAACACTTTCCATTGGCAGCCGAACCTATCAACTAACATTGATTCTTCCGGATATTAGATAAAAAACAAGAAAACGGGAAAGAAACAGACAGACATATTACTATATAATGTGTGTATATGTGTCTATGTGCATCTACAGTATATTGAATTACTATATGTCCTATGCAGAATCTCACACCTAGCCCCTTTCGTACAAACACCCCTCCATTTCTACCCCGCTAGTTTTCGTGTTGCATCCGGAGCCTGGAAATCTTCGACATCCCAGACCTCTTTGCCCATGACCTGTGGAGAACGAAACGAATCTGGTCATCCATGGGTTAATGGGAATATTAATGGAATATAATCCTTGACTCTCGGGCCCTCGGGTCATCAAATGTGGCAATGGAGGCTATTGGGATAGCTATTGCTTTCTTTTCTATGATTGGGATTATGATGATATTGGTTGGATGATGATTGCCATGGTTACCCTCCGGTAGTCAAATGTGGCTAGCTGGAAATTCTACAAATTAGTTCGATGATTTCCCAGCTACAAACCTCTATTTAGTTTGGGGATTTCCCATTGCTACGTTTGACTACCGGAGGGCATATGGAGCATTGGAATAATTATTGATTATTATCCATAATAGTATAGCAACCTGAAGAAAGATGCTGAAAGTGTCAAACCTGGATAGTATAAATATACAGATAGATAGATAGATAGATAGATAGACAGATAGATAGACAGATAGACAGATAGACAGATAGACAGATAGACAGATAGACAGACAGACAAGACGGACAGACAGACAGACAGACAGACAGACAGATAGACAGACAGACAGACAGATAGATAGATAGAGAGATAGATAGAGAGATAGATAGAGAGATAGACAGATAGACAGATAGACAGATAGACAGATAGACGGATAGACAGATAGATAGAGAGACAGATAGATATAGATAGAGATAGATAGAGATAGATAGAGAGATCCATCGATCGATCGATCGATCGATCGATCGATAGATAGATAGATAGAGAGAGAGAGAGATAGATAGATAGATAGATAGATAGACAAATAGACGATAGATAGATAGATAGATAGATAGATAGATAGATAGATAGATAGAGAGAGAGATAGATAGATAGATAGATAGATCGATTGATCGATAGATCGATAGATCAATGGATAGATATATAGATAGAAAGATAGAAAGATAGCTAGGTAGATACTGTAGATGGATACTGTAGATAGAGATAGGTTTGATTAGATTAGATTAGAGTAGAGTCGATTAGATTAAAGTAGATTACATTAGAGTAGAGTAGATTAGATTAGATTAGAGTAGGTTAGATTAGATTAAAGTAGATTAGATTACTGTAGATTAGAGTAGAGTAGATTAGATTAGATAGATAATGTTGCCTCCATAATTTCCAGGTTTTCAACGTTTCTATCTCTGTGGGTGCTATAATCTACTGTAAAATTATCTGATTGGAGACATTGATATCTGGGTGTCATTGTAATCGTCTGGTAATTGGTTCTCCATGAGAAAAAAAGGCCGTGCGCAGTGACTAGATGGAACCGATTCTCTGCAATCATCGAAAGACAAGGTTTGACAGTGTGGCCAGTAACCCCACAGTTAAAGGTTGTGGAGGAAGGTCGGGGCATATATGCATATACATACACATATATATCTATATATATATATATTTATTTATTTACCAAATACTTTCTATGGATATCAGAGAAATCAAATCTCCCCCCCCAAAAAAATGACTTTCCCAACTTTTTGCAGTGAACAATTTATACCCAATACTTGAAACCACCGAATTCACTTCTGCCATAACCCACCCAGGTATATTTCGGTGAGTCCCTCTTTCTTCCATTACGTGCCTTCACATATGAACTTTACTGCACTCAACAGGTGCATCCACATCTATGTCCCCCCAAAAGAGCTGGTACAAGTGTTTCAGTGCCTCCTTGAAGTGGCTCTTCACCGCCTCATCGTCTCGAAGCTTCGCTAAATCAATCCTGGGCAACCAGGGCATGCCGGCGCTCTACTTGGGGATGTGGAGATATACCCTCCGGTAATTTAACAGGCTATTGAAAATGGCACCTATTGTTCGTTGATTTACCTATATTTAAAGATGGTGATTTTCATAGCGAACTGTTTCATAGCGAACTGTTAGTTTACCAGAGGGTAGTGGGATAAGAATGAAATGAAGATACTTGATGATACTTGGTGGTTCACCCCAGCCCCAGAAAGCACATCCGTGGGTCGTGGGTTAGTTTACCCAACTTCTATATAGCTGGACATTGCACCCGGCTGATCCCACTGATAACTTCTCACAATTCCTGGGGTGAAGCGCCAAGTTACACTGATGTACACTGTGAAGAAAATGACATGATTCCAGATGCAGCTGCGAAATTGAACATTTGAAAGCCTCCACATTTGCCATAACGAAACGCATTAATGCACATGCACAAATACATCTATCCAAAAAATGTATAACAAGTTCTACCCATTTCTAACCACCGTGGGTCACCATGAACCCGAGTTCAACCACATTTTTCACGCAGTTTCTTGTCTGAGGTGTCAGCCAGGCCCCAGGGGATTCACCTCGATGGGAGCTGGGATCATGTTGCAGAATCCTCATCGCCCTGATACGAAACATGGTTCCAAAAAGGAATCATGGTGGTTAATAGTGGTATAGAGTGGATGATAGTGGTTTATAGTGGTATATAATCATATCACCCTACTACTAAACACCCCCTACATGGTCCCAAACATGGTTTCTGGGTTGTGTTTTCAGGGAAAAACGGATGAATGATAGAAAATACCATGAAATAAGATGAAGTCGCTGCCAATTTACGGGGGACTGTATGTCACCCCTGCTGACCATGTACTAAGCATCAGTTTCCAATGCGGCATTTTTTTCCTCCACATATGGGGGTTTCCTAAAATGGGCGTACTTGAAAATCATTCATTTCTTTTTTTAATTTGCAATGAAATAAACCATCCAGCTATTGGGGATACCCCATGACTATGGACCCCATTAAAATCACTAAAATCCCATCATCATCATCATCATCATCATCCAATTATTATTCCTTTTAAACCATATAAAACCATATTAAAGCCATATTAACACCAAACAAAAACCATGGTAACTCTCATATCCACATTGCCGGTCTTCCCATGCAGCCCCTGAGACTTCCCAGCTGAAGATCGGTTCCAGGACCTCCTCCAAAGTGATGAACTTGAACCTCGGGCTAAAGCTTTGCCTAGTTATTATAGGTATGAGATATGAAACGCATTGGGGACTTGTATTTGATAACGTATATATATATATATAATATAGCTCTATATATATATAATAGCTATATATATACACATGTATGTATGTATGTATGTATGTATGCATGCATGCATGTATGTATGTATGTATGTGTATATATATATACCGTGTATACATTTATATAATCATAAATAAACACTTCACTAGCCAAATCTAACCATGTAACTACCAGTTGTTAGGATTCGTGTGATGATCCAAGTACAGTAGCATGGAAGATCCGGTTTGATCCCAGGCCCAAGGATCTGCGCTGTTTCACCCATACAGAGCCTACGGAGCCTGGCCCCCAGGCCTACCCAGCCAGTTGCCTCTTTCAGGTAGGGCGTTTAATTAACTTGGAATAGTTGCCAGTTGTGACTCATTCTTCTAGACATTCTGGATAACATATAGTAAAGTCAGTAAAGTCACCGTCAAACAACGCTATGTCGGGTTATACCGCACCAAGGTCACCCTAGGTGTTTCGTTTCTTCTTAATGTGTCAAGGAATGTCAAGAAACATGGCATGTTTTGAGGTGAATGGAAACTGGGCCACACGGTCTGTTCCAGATGCGACTTTGCTTGAGTTGGACCCACCAGCTGAGTTTCCTCACATGCTTTCGAAGTCGACGAAGAGAAAGTCCAAGACCCGTTCCTGGCTACGAACGATGGTAGGGTGACGATGGAATTCCGCATCTGGGTTTGTCCAAAAATGGGGGGAACAAAAACAAGATTTCATGGTATTTTTATGGCCACTGATTGAACATGGTCAACCACCGGATAGCCTGGGGCGAGGTGCCCGATGTTTGGACACTCACATGTCTGCAACCATGATCAAACTGTTGGTTCAGGTTGTCAACCTTATATAGGCCTTATATATGCTAGGTACCTCCACTTTAGGTTCCTGACATGGCCATTGAGGTCATGTGCCTACAAGACTCAGGGCCTACGTAGTCCCACCCCCACAACATCACCAATAACCATCCCCCAAAAATGGGGGTTCTGGAAGGAGTTCGTTCACCACATAATGGGTGCATCTGACTACCCATCATCCAGCTACTTGTGAAGTTGCTCCCTGTCACGCCATGCCTCAGCATCCTCCAAGAAAGGCACGACCTGACATTTTGGAGGAACTGCCACAAGGCCAAATAGCTCAGTGCAACCCAACTTTGCAGATGGAGAATTCTCAATTTCCAGGCGTGCTTGTCTCAGATTCCACCCTTCCCCTAGCATTACAACAACTCCATTGGATAGTCTTAGCATGTCATAACCCCCACTAAGCCACGTAGTTTTTCCACCCTATATTTAACACCGGTGGAACGGTCCACATGTGCCAAGGAGCTCTCAAATGGCATGGGGGAAAAAAGGCCAGGTATTGCCTCAGCGCAACGTAAGGTCCAGGATGAACAAACCGTCCGTGATCGTCCATGTATGATGATTTAAATCTATTGAAAGAAAAACTGTAGACTAGGGGTTCTGCATTGTCATTCTTGGGGCCTGCTCAAAAATCGTGCTGACGTCAATGATCAATGGTACCCCCAATGTTCATCAAGTGCGGGCAACAAACACAGGGTTGACCCTACCTGGTTTCCCTGAACACCTTCAAACCAGGGTTTCCAGCATTCCTGGACATACTCTCCAACAAGCTAAGCTGGCAACAGAATTTGTTACACCCCCAAAAATGAAGATGGGACCCGGAAATGGCCATATCCGAAAGAAAAAAACACATTCCCAAACTTGTTGTTCGGTTACATTGAGAACATGTTGGAAATCCATTTCGGCATGGGGAATGTTCCTTTGCTATGTTTGATTCCCGAAAACCGAAAAGTATCCCATAACAAAACAGGCACTCACAGATTACCAGCAATTCCATTGGATACCCACCATCTTCTGCAGCATATGCATCCCACTTACTAAATAGGTTCTAAGCCTAAACATGCCATATACACTGTATAATATACAAACAAACCATAGACATACATATAAATAGATCTGTCTGTACAGTATATTCCCATTGATATATTCGTCCCAATAATATGGGGATATATTCCCAATAATATAGGATAATATAGGTACTACTGGATGGGTCAAAACCAATTCTTACCACTGGGGAAACGTCCACTGGGCACCCTGACCCTCGTTGGCTGGCCGACTCAAAGCGAAGCCTGGGGCCCAGAAAAACCGCTGGACCGGGTGACCCGCGTTGCGATGTCATCAAACATGGCCAGAAATCCCTCAGAAATGGAGGTTTTCAGAATATTCTAATGGGACAATCATCTATCAAACATGGTTTGAATAATTAAGTGCAGGTTTGATATGGTTTGGGTCTTCAATGGGAAATCATCTATAAGTGCAGGTTTGAATGGGAAAATCATCGATAAATCCATGGAAGCCCCCTATGAATGTAGGTTTTTATAGCTGGGGAAATCATCGAACCAGATCGTGGGTTTTCATGGATTTCCCTTGCCTGGTTCGATCAACAGGGGATAATGATGGAATTTTTGGTGCTGGACAGCAACTGGAGTCAAATACCAATCTTTTGGACTACTCTCCATTCAACAGAGTTCTTGTCCCAGGCCGGGATTCCAACTTGCATCATCATTAAGCAGACTCGAACTGAAGGGTGTCCATGGTGGTCCTCAAACACCTTTAAGTCTTTAAAGACATCATTACATCCGATGAGGGACCATCCATGTCTCGGAACTACTTGAACTTTTCCGGCCTGAATCATTATCTGAAGTAATGAACTCACAGGTGACTTCTGGTGAATCAATGGTAAGTTGTTTATTTTTCCCCTCGTTCTCCCTCTCTCTCCAACGCCATCAGCAAAGTATTTCATGGTGAGAAAAATCACTAGTCAACCTTAGATTTTAGGTGGAGATAGATGAAGCGAACGTGCCTGAGCTGGATATTCATGCCACATGCAATCTCAACGAACAATTCTAATGAATAGTTTGAATTGATTTTGATTTGGGATCCACATCCACCAAGCATCACGACCACGCGGCCGTTGTCTCAACTGGGCCTCCCAACGCGCCTTCGCAGGTCGGGCTCGCCTCGACACCCGTGTCTTTACAGGGAACATGATGATTCGGCAGTGGATTTAGGGGTACCATCCGGTGTCATCAACCATGGCACTTGAAAATCCTCGGCATATGTTTTTTTTCGTACATTTTGTGAAAAACAAATACAAATGTGGAATTGTCCATTGCCATGTTTAACTGCCACAGGGTACCCTATCTTTAGACACACTAATGAGATGATGGAAAGCATTTATATTGATGATGGGTGATCATTGCTCCCGCTGTTGAACAACCTGCCAAATCATGGGCTTCAAAACTTGTAGACTACACACACATATGTTTATGAACCTAGATAGGGAGAAAGAGATAAAGAGGGATACACACACACACATATATATACATATGTACAAATCCTTTATATATATAAATATACATATCATGTGTATATAAATATATATATATATGTATATATAGATATATAGAAATATAATATATATACATTTATTTATTTATTATTTATTTATTTATTTATTTATGCACATACACATGCCCCATAAAATTGTGACTGCTATTCCAATACTGCTGCTTCCGTGACCAGCCTCCTTCAAGACACGTGACGCTTCACAAGTGACACTTGGAGGATTGCATTAATATAAGTAAATAGCTGGTAGCCAGATTTTTACCCATCTGCCCGCTTAGAAGGTGGCGAGCCCTGTCTATGCTTGTTGGTTTACAAGCCACATTCACAACAGCTATAAGCATCACGAACCCTAGTTAGCCTACTTCTCATACCCTCTGGTAAACTAACATAACGATGGAAAATCACATTTTTTTTTGGGTAAATCCACTATAAATGGCCATGTTCAAAAGCTAACCGTTAATTACCAGAAGGTAAATCCAATGAACCTCCTATGTTTTTTTGGTTGAACCACCTTGTTTCCTCGGAAGGTGCCGCCCGCACCTTGGTGACGAAGTTCACGCTCTCCGCCTTCTGCCCTTTGTTGGCCGGCGCCATGCCTCGGAGTTCTCGGAGTTCCCGCCATGGAAAGCAAGGGCCAAGATAGGGATAGTGATTGGATAAGAATACCCTCTGGTTATTTAACAGTTTGCCATGGTATAGATGGCCCATAGAAATAGATGATTTTCCCAGCTAGAAACCTCCATTTATGCTTGGGATTTTCCATGGCTATGTTAAATAAACAGATCGTAAACAAATTAGAAATGAAATAAACATATGAATGTGATATTGAAATATATTGAAAACGAATCTATAATGGTTTAGTGAACGTATCCAGTTTGTTAGCTAAGTTGGTTGAACTAGGTGAAGGTTCATGGTAGATATATCGAACTAGTTAATAGGGATGTTGACTGGATATGACTGGAATGTTAATTGGTGATATTGATGGAATCATGACGATATATTCGGAGGATTTAATCCACAATATGTATGATTTCACGGGATGTATAGCTGGGAATATCACCAACAATAAGAAGGATATCATGGGACACTTGGTTGGTGGTTTCAACCCCCAGGTGATAGGAAGGACTGAACCAACAAAAATGCGTACGTAGATAGGATTCAAAGTGATTTTTGGCTCATGATCATGGTTGAACATACTATTCTGGTTGATGGTTGGGCCACTGAAAACTATCCTCGGCAGTTGGGAGATGCACCCGAAATAATGTGCTTGGACATAATAAAAAATGACACATATTGACTGACACGCATTGAAACCTCCAACGAATACTTCTCCGGATGATGCCATAGGATTTTCATGGATTTTCCCCTTGATCTGCCTGACCCGGGGCCCGTGCGAACCTCACTGCCTGGCGCCGCAGGAATATTTGATATGGACCCCCTCCTTTCACCCTACCCTGGCGTAGAAGGACATCAGTCTGCGCAAAAAGAGGCTAAAAATCAGTTAGGTTCATCGCCTTCTTTGATGTTGGACCGTGCCGATTTGGTTTCCGCTGCTGAACTCAGGAAACCCGACTTTTGGGGACTACTTGGTGGAGTGAAATCTTGACTCAGGGCTACCTATAGGTGTTACACTTGACGCTAGGAGAATGATTAACGACGTGAATCTTTGATTTCTGGAATCTAAGCCTTTGCATCCCACAATCCCCTTTATATCCGTGCCACTTAAGCGGAACTGGAAGTTTAAACCTCAAGTTGCGAGAACCTCCACAAATAAAGGGAATCCCTCAATTGCAATCGACCTTACTTATCACCCCAAAATTTTATGGTTTAATAGACCTGGGTCCATGTTCAACCCCAAACAGATTGGATTTCAGTCGTTAGTTTCTCATTCTACTTTTTCAATATCCCCCCAGCAACTGACGGCCCATCCGCACACCAACTTTGGTTATCCCCTTGTTTACTGGCTTATACCCGTGGCTATCGCATCGCTATGGATGAAAACCGCCAGCGCCCTACTCTTCACATCCAAAGTAGTTGGTCCTGTAAAATGGAGTCTCATTCCCAAAATTCCCTTTCAGGGAAATCATGCATGCGGCACCCAGCCCCGTCAAAAACCAACCAACCGCTGATTGGATGAACATCCGCCCCTCAAGCCAGAATTTTTGTGGCTATATATGGATCCCATCAAACGTCAACAATACCACATTCTTGCGTGCTAATCAAGCATAATTCGTCTATGGAACAACATAATTTCTACTTTAATATGGGTAAATACATCTATAATTTGGTAATTTTCCATAGCAACTTGTTAGTTCACTGGAAGGTAATCCATGTGAATCATCACAATCTCAGGCCAGTCGTCGCCTTCGGCTCTGGCTTTCTTGGCCTTTTGAGGGTCAAAGGCCATGTTTAGGCCGCCCGCACGTCCTGGCTAAGACAAACTATAGGCCAGGCTGGTTGCAGGAAGTCCAGGTTTTCGGGGCTTAGGGGGGATGTCAGATGTCATGCGGATGTAACCCATAAATATCATAGATACAGAGATCATACTCCACTGCAGAAGTAGAGCCACTAGTCATTGATCGTCCCGGGGATGAAGACGGAGTCATCACGGGACCAGGCAGGCTCCTCTATGATGTCTGTGAGGGACATGAGCCACCATAAACCAAACAAGATCAACCATTGGGCGGTGATTTCTGCACATCAAGTACAGCTGACTATATCATGGTTTTGTCCCCATAAAAATTGGACACAAAAACAAAATTTAGTCAATTCATGACCCCACTTGCCACGGATGCGCCGCGTCAGTCGTCATCATCCCATGGCAAATCTGAGATACACGGCATGTTGTCTTTAAAAAAAACAGGTTCATATACAATTACTGCTATCAAAACGACAAGACGTACATGATCCACTTAGCACTCGTCAAAGATAATTCCCGATTTCCTTGGGCACATGCATATTTACACCCCCGATCACCCAGCTAATTGACGTAGATGTGCAAAACAACAAATATTCGCAGATCATTTCCCAAAAACCATGCATTTAGATCCCCCCACCCCATGGGTATATGCAATTTTCCAATTTGTGTCAATAAAATCACCAGTTTTGTTGGCCCAAGTGGCTGTTTGATTGGTTAAATCCGGATTTGGTTGTTGATTCATCCCCATGTGGGCGTAATTTCAATCAACAAAAGATAAATTATATCTGGTTGGTGGTTTCAACACCTCTGAAAAATATGAGTCAGTTGGCGTTATTATTCCCAATATATGGAAAAATAAAATTCATGTTCCAAACCACCAACCAGATATAATTAATCACAATTAATCCCATTTGGTTGTTGATGAATCCCCATAAATGGCCAAATAAACCACACTCACTTCCCCCAGATCGACGATACTCGCGCCTGCAGCGGCCCCGCACTTGTCCCCGCGAGCTTTCGAGCCCAGCTTGCGGATGCGGCACATGTTGTTCACCTGGCGTGGCCCAAAGATCTGGCGGTACGGGAACAACCAGGTTGCAGGGTGGTGCCCCATAGTTAGCTAAGTTGGCGCAAATAAGTCCAATAATTATGGTTTATAGGTGATATTTTCTCTATTATATCTATAGTTAATTAATTTGTTTTGCTAGCTATAATCTTCCCAACGAAATGCCGCTGATTGGAGTGTTGATAAAACGTCACCCAATTAAAAACCAGCTACTTGGGGGTGCAGTTCCACTTAATAAGCAGGACTACTTCGATGTATACAACCATCATTATAGAATTATGGGGGCTATATATGGCTATACATCTATCTATACCCACTAGGAACACCGGCTGCACCGGAAAAGGTGGGGTATTCCCATAGCTACTCATCTAAACCAGCTCCGTGGCATCCCCATTCCCTCGCCTCCGGCAGCCACCAGAGTGCCAGCTTGGTGCTTCCAAAGAAGCTCTGGAAGTTGGCATCCGGGTCATCGCCTGGGCGCGCGACCACGTGAGCTGAAAGAATTTCGGTTCATCCAGACAGATGGGTAGACATGGTGCTACAGACAAATGAAGAGTAGATAAACAAATGAAAGGTAGATAGATGGATAGATCGATAGATAGATAGATAGATAGGTAGATAGGTAGGTAGATAGGTAGATAGATAGACAGACAGATAGATACATACATAGATACATAGATACATAGATACTAGATACATAGATACATAGATACATAGATACATAGATAAGATCAGATAAGATGAGATAAGATAAGAAAAGATAAGATTAGATTGGATCAGAGTTAGATTGGATGTGATTAGATTAGATTAGATGAGATGAGATTATATAGATATCTGTATTGGATGCTATTTTGGAATGTATGTTCCATGATATTGCACGGCATTTGGAATGGCAATGGCCCATCCACACCTGGCTCCGGGTCTAGTTGTTTTCGTCTTTTCCATGATGCAACAGACGGTGAAATGATATGAAATGACAATGAGTTGATTCATTGTCATTTCATGTCATTTCATCTTCTGTTCCATCACGGTGCAGTGATTGATGGGCTAGAAACACCGAGGGCATCTCTACTATGTAAGGCCCAAATTATCAACATGTTCACGATCATTTGGGGCACCGGAATCGATCATTGAATGCACGGTTGACAAGGTTGTGGAAAGCATCAAGAGGACAATGGATCAAGAAACGGGATATCTGCACGATCTCAGAAAGCCTTCGTCCTGAGGGTCGCGACTTCTGGAGTGCACCACTACGCGTCGCCCAAGACCTGTCAGCTGACCCAGGAAGGTGATCCCCTTGAAAGATGAGGGGCAGTTTCAGGCTGCTTCTGGCAGGGTTCAACTCGACCCAGCAAGCTCAAGGGGCTGAAAGTAGATAAAAACAGAGAGAGGGAAACAACACAAACATTGCACACATATTCTACAAGTGGTGAATTTTGATCATTATCATATTGTTGTCCAAGATAGGGCGGGAAAAGAATCAAATCCTTTGAGCTGCCACCCAAACAACATCCTCCTGTCTACATCAGAGCCGTCGTCAGTTCATATCCCAGATATTTTTGTTCAATCATGATTTATCTTTCGCAAATTGCCGTTCTGATAGTATGCCCTCTTTCAGACGCACCCAGTTGCACTCCAAGCAACTTCGGACAAAACACTCTGGATGTCCAAAAGGCGTCATCATGAACCTGAGCGTGCAGGCAACCTTGCCTCACTGGCACGGCTTTCTGATCCATTGCTGGTTGGTGGTTTCAAAACCTAGTCAAGTCATCCATGGAACACATATCACATATCTGCAAGCACCAGCCAATTTTTTCTGATTTATTTATTGGCTTGCCTATATAGGTTCAAGACAACCCCAAGCTGCAGGTGCATCCGTTGAAGACTCCGCATGTACGGGGTGGGCCCCAGATAGTGTACCCCATGTCCCCTGGTGAAGACATGGACCCCACTGGGCCAAACCGGCTCCTTTGGAACCTCCACCCGTGGTGCGGAACGGGGAGCTGAGGCTTTGCGCTTCCTGGGAAGGTGGCCCGGTGGCCATGGAAATCTCAAAATTTTGGATTTCAATATGGTCCGTTTCATCTGAGAACAATAATATAGCAGTTGGTAGTGAATTGGAATCATTAACACCAGGATGCTGAAACAGACCAGCTGACATCGAGAATGTGTTAGGGATTGATTTGGCGCGATTAGCCGGCGGGGAACTAGAAAACCAAAGAAGTGATGAAGTTCTAATGTTTCAATCTACAGAACAAAGAGTCATGGTCATTTAAATGCAAACAATTATATACATATTTGTTTAAAGTTCTCGTGGATTATGCAAGCCTCTAGAGGTTGCGGGCAAGTATACGCTCCATCCAAAAAAATACAGTTAACCACCCAGCCTTCAACCCAGTTTAGCAGCAAAGTTTGATGTGCGCGATTTTAAACCCACAAAAATATTGGTTGATGTGGCAAAAATTTGGATCATACTGGATAATCATCCAGATTTTCTCCAGGTTCGACACTACCAGACTCCCTAGTTCCCTAGGTTCAATCTCGTTGGGACAGGCTTCACGCAAACCTGGGCAAAACATGTCTTCCAACTTGCTTGCAATATGTTCAATGGTTCATCCTGGCTGTTTGCCCGTTAAAAAATCACTGCTGATGTATATAAGCAAGGCTTCACTCTTAACCTTTTCGTACTTTCTTCACAGCCGGCGCCAAAAACAAAAGTAAGTGATTATCCGCTTAACCATCCAAACTAACAATTGTCCACCAATCCTGGTTTGTCATCATGTTCGGGGCTTACCTCAGCTGAGCATTCTTCAACCCCCCTGTGATCCCTATATTCTTGTTTGTTGAGAAAAGGTTTCCCAGTCAATATAAATTGGAAATTGTAGGTACAAACCTTAGATACCCTGCAGTGAAAGTAGTTGTCAATGGGTATGGCACAAAATTGTTCTTCGTAAAGAGTGGGTTCGGATCCCAAAAGTCAGCAGCTAATTTATATACGCCTTGACCCCCAATGTGCTCTTGGAAAAAAGGCACGCGAACTGAAAACTATCCGATTTAGGTGACTCTGCTACAATTACCCAAATTGATGTGCAGATTGGTGTTCGGATTGTTTTTTGAAATTGTGCACGAGTTGCACCTTGTCAGTTTCAAGTTCTGGGTTTGCACAGCTGCAAAAGCGTACGAATTTCAAAAGCAGGTGCGCTTGCCTATGTTTTCATGAAATCTAGTACGAAAACTTGGGGGTTATTCTTGGGTGTTTTTTTTAATCATGAAAGGTGGTCCAGGCAGTAGTAGTAGTAGTAGTAGTAGAAGTAGTAGTAGTAGTAGTAGGAGTAGTAGTAGTAGTAGTAGTTGTAGCAGTAGTAGTAGTAGTAGTAGGAGTAGTAGTAGTAGTAGGAGCAGGTAGCTACGCTGACCTTTGTGCAAGAATGTCTGGTGACGGTGCGTGCACTGCTGCTTGGCTGGGACACTGCGCCATGGAAGTTGCTCCAAGCACCGCTTCCACGTATGGCGGAGT
>Ga0126342_10000875_pt1 | contig 37925 bp, 33 predicted proteins | sample Cyp1metagenome_FD_92528 | JGI IMG/M metagenome (GOLD analysis project Ga0126342, IMG submission 92528) | Coral microbial communities from Lord Howe Island, Old Settlement Bay, Australia - Cyphastrea 1 metagenome | ecosystem: Host-associated > Invertebrates > Cnidaria > Coral ... | reverse complement strand
TCTGCCGTTTTTTCGCTGTGATTTGTACAAAAAGTCTCTCAGTGACGCGGTTAGACCTTCAGGTGCTGCTATCGGCAAAGACCTCAATGGTGAATTCAAAACCGCCCGACATAAAGAGTATCCCGGCCAATTTTGTTTTGCTCTGGCTTTTGCAATTGCCAGTCAATTCAACCGTCTCCTTGGCTGTGACCGGCTACGCACTGGCCTGCCAGGGGAGCCGGAGGAACTGGATGCATGGATTGATTGTGCTGCGAAGGCCAGTGCTGCAATCCGAGCCAATGCACAGAGGCTCCCTGACTTCCAGAACCTTTAATTCATTGTGCAAGTTCGCAGCAAGGGCTTGACCCCTTTTGTCGCGCGAAATGAAAAAAATAATTTTCCAGCCAGCCACGGCCCACGATTGGCCCAGGACTCTCCACGTGGTGGTTTCTTTCCACCCTTCGGACTTCACCATGATTCGCATGAGCGGCCCCACCGAGCATGGCGACCCGGCCTTAAATTTGCTTGGGCCCTTCCCAGCAGTGGTTGAGGGAACCAAAAAAAAACATCGCAGATTTTGCTTTTCCATTGATTCCATTGATTTTCCATTGTAGACAGATGTAGAGGCAATGCATGATTTCCATTGATTTCCTGATTTTGCTTTTCACCTGAAGCATTGACACTAACAATGCCTTTTTTTTGGGGGGGGATAACCCACATGGTAAAATGATGCATGGGCAAATGGGCTTAATGCTTTGTATTTTGGTTTCGCACAAAACAAGTTTTCTTTGGTGTCCAAGAAAGATCGCAGCAACAAAAATCTGGTGATGCTATAGATAAAAACGGGAATATTGGGGTATTTAGGGTTCCCCAAAAATTATATCACGAACACAAAGAGCGAGCAACTTCGATGTCGATCAGCCAATAAATTCAGCAATTCTGGAGAAGGAACAGATACCGAATGATCTTTTCTTATCTGGTTTTCTGTATCTCATCACAAATCCCACTGATCCATCAGGGTCTGGGTAAATCCCCCACCTGGACCCATTGGTTCCGCCACTTGCGTCACCAAGGACGCTGATGGTCTATCTGCAGCTGCCTGACTCCGGTGGTCGCCGGATCTTTCCCTTGGCCGGGCGGCCTCCCAAAGACGGAGAGCCGGCCGAGCGGCATCGGCAATTCATGGCGGCGCTGCAGGATGGGTGAAATGCCCCGGACTTGACGTGGAACAAGGGCAAGATTCAATGCCAGAATCAGCTTTGGGAGTCTGTTTTTTGGGGTTTTATCTGAATTTTAGGAGATGTACATGGATTTCATCAACAGAAATGGGGATAAAAATAGAGATACTGGAATGGGTTTGTCCGGTTTCATGGGGCAATCATACCTGATATGATGGCCGTTCGACTGGGAAACACGTGGTTTTAAAATGTCTTGAGCCACTGGATGTGCGGCTACAAGAAAATTGAGGTCAAAACCAAAATGGGGTACCAATATTGACCCACAAAGGGATCAAAGGGCCTGTTCTTTGTTAGGATCATAACGATGCAGATGGACTGGGCAAAAGGCAAACTGACTGAGGCATTCTTGCGGGGCCTCTGGTGTTCATCATGTCGATCTCAAGTTGGCAAATCCACCAGAAACCTTTGACTTCTTTGACTTCTCATGTTTTCCTTACTAAAATCGATCAGAATATGATTTCCGGATATGTCCTGAAATCCCATGTTTGACCATTTCCTTCTCTATACAATTGATGAGCGACATGGATTTCCTTCGAATTTTTCCATCATTTCCGGGCCTGGCCAGGACCTCTTTGGCGGCGCGGAGCGGAACTTCTCCCGCCGTGCCTTCTTCGATGTCCATGCGGAGCATCCCTTCATGGATCTCATTGAAGAAAGCTCCCTGGGCGCAGATTCTCAGGTCACAGTCACAGGCGAACTTTCTTCGCTTCGCCCTCAATGGATCTCCATGGTTCATACCCTCTGGTATACAAAAAGCTATTGAACATGGCCATTGATGGTTAAGAGTTCACCTCACGTTGGACTGGGGGTTCCTCTTAAGTGAAACGGCCATAGAAATAGTTGATTTGCCCATCAAACATGGTGATTTTCCATAGCAATGTTAGTTTACCAGAGGGTATTCACTGCACAATATGGCTATGGCGACGGAACAAGAGCCTTTACTAACTGTACTCCTGGTGAACCTCAAACTAGCTGGGAGTTATGAATGATAATCTCGAAACAAGTATTAAATTATATTTGGTGTAATAGGTGTTGATCCATGTCCATGTAGGAATTTGATGATTTTGATGACTTGACTTAACAAATATCTCAGAAGTGGGATTTGCTATTTGGATTAGTTAGATCCAAGATGATCCAGGGAAGGGAACGACTAAACACAGTAGAATCCCCAAGGAGTTTCCAGCAACAGATCGGAATTTACTCCGGGATGGATGGGATGCACTTCGAGGGTTTGTCCCCCAAAAATGGGATACCCCTGCCGTTCTGATGACATGATTTTCGGTTGTGACATGTTAAATAACCATCAATAATCATTAGTAACATTTAGTAACCATATATCAGATATTATCAGATATATCATATATCTATTGTTGTACATAATTATATATATAATATATATAATATATAATATATATATATACATACTAGTAATATATATACACCCTATATGTTCAGAAAAATCCGGTTGCCCACCTTTGGGCGAGGTTGCCGTGGTGAGTATGGTGTCTCCTTTTTGCCCATGGAGCCTGGTGCTGCAATCCTGTATCCATCGCACAGCCGAAGTTTGAGGACCCGATTGGTGACGACGGCTATGGCGAAAAAAAAGGTGGCGAAATGTTTGACGGATTTTGAAGTGATGATTCATGTTTCAGGCAAAATTTTGAGCCACATGGCAGTGTAACAACATCTTAATTTCGTTCATGTTTTTAATTCCTTCACAGGTGCAAAGTTCGAACTCCCAAAGTGGTGATTCTGCCTTGCGAAGGATGCCTTGATGCTAGGCCCTCATTTTTCCATATGTTTTCCCATCTTACAAGTTCAACCGATATATTTACCATCTGAATTTCGGGCTGAAGCACAGACTTGGGCGTTTAACATCTTTTAATCATGGAAAGTTGGATAAATATGGATAAATTATGGAAGTCCACATGGTTAAGATCATCATAAGATTTAATCTGCTTGGTGGTTTGGAGCATGAATTTTAGATTTTTCCATATATATTGGGATTTTCATCATCCCAACTGACTAACTCCATCATTTTTCAGAGGGGTAGGTATACCACAACCACCAACCAGTAATATATTTATCATCACTTATGGCTTATGAATGGAAGTCCACATGGTTAAGATCATCATAAGATTTAAATGTTTAGATACCATTGGTTAAGTCCACATGGTTAATTCCATGATATTAAATAATACCACGGTTTAGATATTTATCATCGCTTATGGACCAACCATTTGGATGAGGACATGGACAGCTGGCTGCAACGTGATCAAAGGCACCCAAATCGTCCTGCAGAAATTCAAGGACGGGTCAACTCCTAGCGATAGATAGATCCCTTGTATTGTTGATTGTTGGTGAAACACGTTTTTATATATATATGGTACTGTAACCTCCAAAAAGAATTGTTAACAGATGGAAACGACGCATTTTATCACCAGTTGGATGGGATTTGGTTTCTACAAAGCAAAGGTTGCTGTAAAGCTGCCATGTGTGGCTGGAAAAAAAGGACACACTTGCAGCCTTGATGCTGCAACACATAAAAGGCGGCTACGTTTGCGATTTTCAGCGTTTTGTTTCCCAAAAACCAACCCAGTGGTTTTCCAGAGAGTACATATTGAATATTGCTGGTTGTTTGGCCTGTGTCCAAAGAGTGTTTGCTTGCATCGCAGGAGTATCCACTGGAACGACGTGGACAGGATGAGCCCATTCCGCCATATCAACCCTTTGTAGAGCAGTGATGCTCTCACATCGTTCACCAATGCCCTCGGAAATTGCCATGATATGGAAAAAACATGAAAAAACATGAAAAAACATCTACCAGACATCATCCGATCATCTCCATGTTCGGGTATCTTTTTGTTCTTCTCCCGGAAATGCTTGTCGGGAACATTGAAACCGAAAAACCCAATCAATTTGGCGCCAAAATGGGCCAACAGCAATCCTTTTGCTGTAGATTTTCCCGTCAATCATTTCCCATCAGATTTCTGGGAGGCAGTACATAGTATCATACTAAAACCATCTTATGCCATTTGAATCATCCACCAGCGCCGGAATTTCAAGGCGCCCTGGCACCAAGGGGATCATTCCAGGCACTGATTACCATGAGGAGATGGTCTTTACCAGCCATCTACAGTATGGTGATTTTGGGGATGGTTATTCTTGGGTTACATATACGATGATAACCATATTGACCATATTATGGGGATGGTTATAACCCAATAATATAGGGGATTTGGGGATGATTACCATATTGGGGATGGTCATCTATGGTTATACCACTTTAATATGACTGTCATGCCATTTTTAAGCCAGAAGTACAATGTTTGGTGCAATGTTTGGAGTTGGTCAAATGTGTTTCAGTGATGGAAGCCACAGATGTTGGTCATTTGATTCGGATTGATTTGGTATCTACAAAAGTCTGCAAATCTAATTTGAAGGGTAAATACCCATATTTGAACCATGTATGTAACATTAAGTAACATTTATGGCTGGAAATGGTTCGAAGACATGGCTCATGTCCGAAAGTCACCGGTGGTTTGACCATGGACCGCTCCCTGGGATGGTGCCCCGTTGCGCGTTCGCCAAAAAGCCCTGCGAGCCAACGAGCCGTGCTGATATCCATCCCCCCTTTGGATGGTCTTTGGGGATCTGGGATGTGCAGGTGATCAGTGGCAGCACGCAGCACTCCTGTCACTGGATTCGCTGGAGGCCGTGGGTACCGTGCTTGGGTAACTTGGGCAAAAAATGAGGGCTACTTTCTCCATTTTTGCAGATGGAAAAAGGTGAGCCCCCCATAGCTTGGGATGCAAATATCTGCAAGTGCCAGGACATGTTAGGGTTTAAGCTTCCATGGCCAGGAGCGTCCTTGTTTGCTCAGTGGTCATGCGGTCTTGTGTGGTGTTCGGCTCGAATTCGTTGGAGTGGTATTTCTGGGTTGTCATTGGGTGCCTAGACTGATAATAGAGCCCACACTTCTTGGTTGCAGTTCAAACATGTTCAAACGGCAAGTTGGATCAATTTGGCAGGAGGAGAAATATCACCACAGACCACACACACATATATATATATATATATAATATAATATATATATATGATATATAATATATATATATAATATATAATATATATATATAATATATATATAATATAATATATATATATATATATATCATATGGTGTTCTATGGTCAATTTCCAGTTTGGTTAGGGGATATAGATTGAGGTGTAACTAGTAACTGGGCTTTTGACCCATAGTGACTGAGATTGAATAGTGACTATGGGATAATTGGGATAGCTACAGGTCACCGAAGCTTCTTATCTACCCCAACTGCCCGGGAACCTTCCATTCAGCAATGGTTATCCTCTGGGAATCAGTCGTGGCAATGGGAAATCCCCTACAAATATCTATCAATGAGGATGTTTTAGTAGGAAGAACATATATATATATGTGGGATTTTCAATTGTTTTCATAGGAACATCATGTAGAAGTGGCTGATTGTCCAGCCATGTTTGGTTATCAGAGGGTCCAAGCAGCAATTCAGCCACTTGGGCAGGCAGGAGCTGTTGGAGGCTGGAGGGGTGCTGGAGCAGAAGATGATGATGATGATGATGATGATGAGTATTAGTATACACTACTATTATTATTACTATATATATATTATCATTATTGTATTATTGCTATATATATAGTTTAGTACTATCATTAGTGGTAATATTGTTTTTACTATTATTGTTATTATTGTTATTGTTAGCACATATATATATATACATACACATATGAAAGCTTAGTTTTTCTGAATTTTATATATCGGTTAATTAGCATTTTTTTTTAAAAAAGAAACTACCATTGATTTTTCTGGAATACCTTGTTTGGCCATGCTTTGCAACTCTCAGGAACCGTGCACAAAAGAAGAGAATTTTACTAACCACCATTATCCAAAATAGTTTTGCCGCCTACATGTGGTATTCCATACATTTACATACCAGATATTGGTGGATACAACTCGATGATGAGCCTGCATATGGGATTCCAAATGCACACAACCGACGAGATTAACTTAATTAGTGATCCACAGGCAAAGATAGTGAATCACCAGCAAAACTAGAAGGAATTACCTTCCTATCTGATTGGGATTCCTTCAAGTCTCATGCACTAAACATGGAAGGATCACGTGATCACGCTATAGAAACGTGCTCCAAGCTTACCATAACTTACACCCCAGCCAGGTACACCCAAGTCATGATTCCGGCATTGCGTCATATTACAAGGTCGCTCCAATCCATTATAGGTAAATGGCAGCTGCAAGGTGGAAAAAATCACTAGTTGTACCTCCTTATCTACCAATTTTGCTCCAAAAGTGTTTGGGCTTGTGTTTGGGTGTTGGGAGCAACCTGGCACTTCCCTGGCAGTAGAGTGGCCTCTAAGTTTTGCTCCTGAACATTGGACTTCAGACCCCAAGTCTCCCCCTGGGTGACCAGCCCCATGATCTGTGGCAAAAAAAGTGCCCCACGACGTCGTGGTTCTCAATCTGTGACCAGCCAGTACCATGGGCTTTTCGAAAAAAAAAACGGCCGCGGTCCGAGCTCCGAAGGGGACCAAGTACCCGGCTTCAACGCGCTGCTCCAAGCAACTGTCCGCAGCAGCCAGTGGCCGCAGTCCCAGGGGCCCAGGGATGGAGGTGGATTGGTAGGGCTGACCTTGAAAGGTGCGGATTCAGGGGGTCTGATTTTGGGGCAAAATTGAGTACATATGATCTGAAACGTTGATGTTTCATGATTCAGCCAAAAAAGGCAAGAACATCTTTGTGTCCCGAAGCCTTAAAGTTTTGATCGCCAAAAAATACAGCGCAAAATGGCTGTGGTTTTCACCATTTTTCAGCATGAGGCAGAAGGCTCTGGAGCTCTGGAACTTACCACAGCATGGGCCCGGCTCCCCATGGAAGGACTTGCTACTGTACGATGATATTTTCTTAAGCTTTGGGATTTAGACATCCACCGTGTGAATCCGTGTGATGTAAATTAAGTATTTATATGTATTTATATATTTATGTATGTTTATATATATATATGTTGATATTATATATATTTACATATATATAGTATATATATACATACAATAAATATATATATATATATATATGTACATATATATATACGTATATAAATTAATATGTGTAGATAGATTTTATGGTTCAGTCCAAGGACTCACAGAACTTCCAGCTCAATCCCGTGCCGAGGCCTCGTTCGGTGAACAGCTTTTCGTGGTCAGGGGCCGAAACGGTGGAGACATGTGGACCGCATATCTCAAAATGAGGTAACCCTGAGGAATAGTTATATTCAGATGGAAAACATGATGATAAACCATGATAAACCATGATAAACCATGATAAACCATGATAAACCATGATAAACCATGATAAACCATGATAAACCATGATAAACCGTTGAATTTCGCAGTGTCCAAACCTTGAGACAAGCTGTCATTTTTGGCAACATATTTTCCTGCCTTGAGACTCAGGCTATTGACTGAGTGTGAGCAACGCAGTCTAGCAGGCAGGAGACATTTCATGTTTGAAAGAAAATAACTTGTGTTGCAAATACACGTTCACAAACTTAAGCCTGTTGATTCGAAATTAAACCACGCGTAATCACATTTATGTATGTCAAAACATGTTAAACAATCTAATATATATATAGACATGGATCATCCATGCCTTGAGTTTTACCAGGAAATCCCTGCCAGGCGAGGAGTTTTCGCTGCTGGCGGCTGGGCAGCATGATGATCTAAAAAATGGTCAGTGATAGTCACATTGCTATTAGACTATAGATAGAATAATGCTATTTGTTATTATGATAAACCATGATCAAAAGATACTTTGGATGATGATGATAGTGATATTGCTCTAGTCACATCTGAACAATCGAAACATACAGTGATAATGATCTCAAGATGATCTAGTGACTTGTTGCTATTCCAGGACAGTTGAGAAAGAGGGATGTCGGGATATTAAAACGCATACGTAGAATGTGTCTCGAAAGTCTGACTGACTGGTGATTGCAGTTGCAGGCTGACTGGACATGTTTCGACTTTTTTTGACTCCAGCGAAGACTGCCCAGGAGGAGTTGAGGTCCACGTGGCTGTGGGCTAATGCCTTAGTTGACTCAGCTGGAGCTGCCGCTGCAAGCGATGAGTGTTTTCTGTGCCCAACTCCGCCAAATTTGGGATGACATAATATGATATACCTAATGTATGGAATATCCCCAGTTACCCTGCGGCAATCAACCATGGCAAAATGGACAATCCATGAAAATCATATTGTAGATGATTTTCCCACACAGTCCTCCATTATGTGGTCCATTTATAATATTTCGTGCGGGATTTCACAGCCAGCCCATGATTTTCTAAGGCCGGTGAAGGTTTGGTGCTGCTGCCTGCAGAGCCACAGCTTGGACAGTGGCAGGTGAGGATGTCCCAGCTGAGTGGACGACTGTATAAGCACATTTGGGGATGGGTCAAAACCTCATATTCCCATATGAGGGTTTCCGTGAATGGGGATACCCCAAGCTCGCTGGATGGTTTATTTCATGGAAAATCCATCTATAAATGGATGATAACTAGGGCTAGGGGTACCCCCATGATTCAGGAAACCGTCCATATGGGGATGAACATCCATTCACCAGCTGTTTATTCGGATAGGGAACCAGGCTTTTCGACCCATTTAACTGGTCTAAATTGGTGGAGTAGATCAACAAAACATGGCGTTGGGTCAAGAATGAAGACATATTGCTTGTTGGTGGTTTGGAACATTTTTTATTTTCCATAATATATGGGATAATCCTTCCCATTGACTAATATTTTTCAAGATGGTTAAAACCACCAACCAGATTGCCTTGGATTAGAACAACAAGAATGGCTTGTGATGACTGCTCCAATGAGCAGGTCGAAGGACAGCTGGACAGCTGGGACACTGGTTGATGATAGCATCAAGATATCCCAGGTTTGCAGCCATTTGTTGCTGGTAATATAAATACCACTTTGTTTTTTCTGATCAGATCCTCTCTGGTATGATGGTCTCGTCCGTGCTTTTGAGAATCAACCACATTTTTTTGTTGGTTACCATCTAACCAATTAATATATATATATGGACATCCACCATTTAAAATGTCTAGATCATTTCCTATGGAAAGCATAAATTTTACATCTGTGTCTCTGGATTTTTCGTAGAATGACCTCACGTCGTGACCTCACTCATCCCAACATGGTCTTATTTCATCCTATTTCGGCCATGAACTCAGCCTAATGAATTGCTAGAACTCAGCCGGATATCTATCTCAATTTACTGGAGGTGAGAATTACATAGCCATGTTTTCAACAGGGTCTGTATCTCCAAGCTGCCCTTCGGTCTCTGCAGGCAGAACTGAAGAAAGCTAGCTGGGAGGCGGTTTCGTACCGCTCCAGGCGCGGTTGTGACCTGTGACCTGTGGCTTAGATTCCCGAAGAAAAGCCATGTATTGACTGTATAAGTTATATAATAACCATTATATATTAACCATTATTAATCATTATTAACCATTATTAACCATTTTTAACAATTGTTAACTAGTATTAACCAGTATTAACCATTATTAACCAGTATTAACCATCATCAACCAGTATTAACCAGTATTAACATTTATTAAGTACAACGAGTAAACATGTATATCCTCACTATTCCCAGCATAGGAACATTTCCGGTGGAAACGACTCTCCAACGATTTGGACTACAAGTCATGATGTCCTTTCAATTATCCCAACAAAATTAGTCCATTGGCAAACCATATCAATTTATATCATCGTAAAATACTATCTACATTTTTGATATGTTTGTCTATCACTATCCAGAAAACAAATAGATATACCTATAATTGTATATATGCATGATATTCTATTAATTCTTAAGGTATAAATCATATGAAGTCATAGTAAACTCCTCCATTGCTTGGGTGGAAATTGTCCATCATCTGCCGCCCCTGCCACATCCTGATCCTTGGCACACGAGGCCACTGCTACGCCCCATTCCCGCATCCTTGGCCGGCGCGGCCAGTGGTGCAGGTGCTCCAACCCACTATGGGTAGGGACTGGGGTGGCCAGCAATTATGATGGATGTCAGCAGACGAGTCTTGAGCTTTCTAGGCACACGCATTTCCTGGAAATTCTTCGTGTTCCATCCTTTCTTAATGTGCGGAGAATCCAATATGCTGCTGGACATCTGGCCACCTGGCCGATTACCATACAAGGTGGACTACATTGAAAGGGTGATACCCTAATTATCATGGTTGAGTCACCATTTTGGCTGGTTAAATCGTGCGAAATAGATTGACATTTTTTGCTGTAAAAAAACACATCTTTGCCATTCAGCCCATGGTCTAAAGCCAAGTCTGTCATTTTATTGAACATTCAGATGAACCAGATCCACTACTGGGAAAAACAGCTATATGACTCGACTATATGTTAATATAAATCCCAAAGAACATGTACCATAATGTTTAAATCCACATTATCTTTAAATATGTTCAAATCCTCCAAACTGAAAGATGGCGCCCCGCAGGCACCACCCGTGCGCCCTACTGGAAGGAGCTGAGGCTCTTGCGACATGTTGCTGGGTTGAATGAAAGAGATCTTCAGCAAATTCAGGTTGTAGATTTTGTAGAATTTTAGTAAGGTCTATGTAGGATGTAAATCTATATAGATGTAGGTTTATAATGGTTTATAGAAACTGGATTTGCTGATGTCTTATCCGGGAAATCCACTTGGGGAATCTATCGGTGAATCTAACAGGGGAATGATATAGCTTTGCATATAGTCAATTTGGTGGAGATAGCAGATGGAAACGTCAGAAAACTAACATTGAAATATCTCTGAAAATCCCATATTTGTCAGATTCTAGTTGTATAATGATTCTGTCATAAAGGAATATAATGGTCAAGTTGGTATTATCCATGGTTTTGGAGGAAAAAGTGCCCGAAACATTGGGAAGATGTTGGGAATATGATCAACATTTGTTTTGTATATACAATTGCTATGTTTAAATCAATAATGATATTGTAGTTAGGACATGTGATAGATAGAGTTGGGATCATATGTGTACATATGTATATATATATATATATGTATACATATATATATGTATACATACATACATTACATTACATTACATCACATCACATCACATCACATCACATCACGTCAAATTACATTACATTACATTACATCACATCACATCAAATTACATTACATTACATCACATCACATCAAATTACATTACATCACATCACATCACATCAAATTACATTACATTACATTGCATACACACATATATATATATATATATATATATGTATGGGGAATATGATTTACCTTTTGGTATTTTCACAGTTTGCTATGGAGGCCATGGCCCATAAGTCATATGATAGTTATATAGGCTCCTGCAATGATCATATGTAGTAGACAATGATAAGGTAGAGATCATAAGATTTATAAATTGATTGCTGCAATGATCTTATGTCATCTAACAAAAATGGGTCCATTGAGCCTTGAACGTTGTAATCATTTTATTCTTTAAGAAACTAACAGTTTTTCACAGCCATTTTCACAGCCATACTGTATATTGTTTTTCAGAAAAATTGCCTCCCAATTATCTCAGCTATATAGAATTGATTTACATACAATAATACCTATTATAATATTGCATAGATTATAAACATAGATATGTAATCCCTATTCCTTTCACCAGTTATCTCACCTTATCTCCGAGGTGTTGGAACCTTCGGATAGACCTGGACAGAGGGTAGCCCTACCCAACAATGTCAGGTAGAACCAGATATGAAGTTTCTAAACCCAAAATATGTTTAGGTAACAATATACAATAACCAGAGACTTATCAACAGTTATGTTAGGTAATCAGTTGGACTTAGATATAGTGGGAAAAACCTAGAAAAGTGCAACAAAAGTGTGCATGCTTGTGAAAAGAGATGCTCCCATTTTTTTTTTTTTTTAACAAGACTTGCTGCAATAATTCGAAGTGCCCATCTTTAGCCGCTTAAGCCACCATTGGGTCATCCAAAACACATTAGTCCAGTTGCAGCGGCTGAGGTGTTGCAAAGCGCTGAGGCGGGCGATGCAATGGCGGTGTGCAACAGCATCGAGACCTTTGGGAATGCTGTGTCGGGGATCCCCAGCTTCCAAGGCCTCGAAATCGCTAACAGACACAGATGGAACTGCTGCACCAGTTGATGGTCAACATCCCATAAAAATGAAAAATAAGCCCATAGAACATCCCATAATCATCCCATTGTATTACAGCTGGTTGGTGGTGACTGAAACCATGGAATTTTATGACTTTCCATTCAGTTGGGAATAATGATCCCAATTGACGAACTCATATTTTTGAGAGGGGTAGGGCTCAACCACCAACCAGATAGTTATATATATTTATGTATATGTATTATACCACCAATATATATATATATATATATGTATATATATGCAAGTCTCATTGTAACTGGATCTTTTGCAAATTGAAACTGGCCCTTCAGTCACTGAAGCCGTGCAGGCTCAAAAAATTGTTTGACCCCAGGGTTTCAATGCCTATATGGCGGGTGTCTGATGATGATGACTCATCGGCTACCGATGATGAGCCGATGGATGATGAAGGATCTACTGGTTCGAATGAATCTTCTGGTTCAAAGTTCATCAGCGAGGCCCTGGGTGATTAAAAACTAACATCACAAATAAATATTCCTCTATCTAATCTTGCCCGCAAGCTTCCTCACCCTGCTAGGACCTGTCCGCTGAGCAGCAGGCTTTTCTGGAATTTGGCAGGGAATTTTCGGAGAAAGGAAGATTCTTGGATATATGTCCAGTAAGATGGATTTTCATGGTTTTTCCACTGTTTTGAAAATTTGTTATGATAATTATTATGATAATAATAAACTATTATCATCATGATGATAACACTAAATTATTTGATAAAAATACATTATTTTGATAGTAATTTATTCAAAACAGCGGGAACACCATGAAACGCCATGCTTATGGTACTTCCCCAGATGATGTTTAGTTCCCTCATACATTGCCAAGCTACTATACTCCTATTTTGTTTCCCCTTAAAAATATTTGTTTCACCCTGAATCCTGGTCTGAGGTCTTCATCAATTCTGGCAATACTTCAAAGAGCCATTCACATATGCCAGTGACTGCCACCTTGTTGCACAAACACTCTATCAGTGAGGTGCATGCCCCACATTGTTCCACCATTTTTTTGGTCCCATCGCCAAGGTTCTGGCATTGACACGCCGCTTATGGCACTTATGACGTTGGCAAGAGCTTCAGCCAAGAATCCAAGAGTTGAGTATATGTGCTTTGTCTGAACACTAAGAAGTTCAGCCACTCATGATTTCAGACCTGAGTGAAACCAGTAAAGACCATTGATATGATGTAAATGATGTATCATACTTCTTAAATCTATTGGTGAGCTAAGGTCAAGATCTGAGATCAACAAGATTGCCAGATCCTTTTCCAAGAAGAACTTGCCAACGCCGCACCAGCAACCAGACTGCATGGTGGTGTTTCTTGATAAACAGTTGAAAATATGTTCTGTCTCGCTCCTGATTTCAGGAATGGGCATGATATGTTCAAGCAGGATGTGAAGAAGCTCAAAGGAAACCTATGTTTGTATGCAGCGGGATATCCATGCACACCTTTCAGCTGCCTCCATTCTCACTCTGAAATGCTAGAAGACCGCAATGCTCGGCAGATGTGGAAATGTGTGGAGAATATCGCCGAAACACAACCAGCAGCTACTCACCCACATATTCATTTTCAAGGATTTTATTTTTCTAAGTTTGGATATCATGGTTGAAGTCTAGTATTTATATAGTTGCTTATTGATCCATCTCAGACTGCCTTTCTCGAGAATGTCTTGGGCTTTGTTCGGGTGATCGACACAGTGTTGGAGTTCATAAAGAACCTCCTCCCGGAGTTTCTTGGATTGACTCGGTGCGAGACAGTTCAATTTTTTGCACTTGACATTGTGCTTTGTCTGTGCAGTCTCTCTTGACCACAAAACCTGTGAAACAAGGTACGCAGTGGCATGGCTGATCCTGGATCCGTGTCTCGATTTCAACACAGTTGATCATGACAATTCAGGTCATATGATGTCAAACTTTTGGCATTTGAAGTGAAACATCTCACAACTTGAAAACAAGGCTTCAACATGGTGCTCCAATTACTCGAAGACGAGTATTCATCATTGTGGTGCGTCGTGAGATTATGCTGGAGGATGCCAAGAAAGATTTCCAGGCATTTTGTGAGAAGATCAGGGATATCATGAAAAGTTCGTCCGACATACACTGGTCACTTGGCTCAGTCCATTCTTCCGAATTTAGCTTTTGAGGTTGGAGGCACACGATTACTAAGAGAAAATTAAAATCATCGTTTGCTGTTTCTGTGCTCCAGGAAAGATCTTCTTTTGGAGAATGACTCGGAAACGGTGAAGGCTGCCGTTGAAGAACAAAAACGAACAAGGGAAAGGCACATGTCCAAAAAACAGAATCTCAATTTGCAGTAAACCCTATTGTGGATTGAAAATGTCATGTCTCCAACCTCTGATGTTGCAACGCTTTACTTTGCATGCAGTCTATTGCATTCAGCTGAGGAAGCGAGCATCAAGACCAAAATGGGTACAGGACCATAGAAGATGGGCAGAAGAACATGAAGTACCTGCCACTTGGACCCACAAATTATCCTGGTATGCTATTCCAACAAGTCCATGGCAACTTGAAGGATATGTTATGATGTGGCTAACCCTACCGGATATCCAAGGTACGGCTGGCATCAGGAACTTTGGAAACAAAGAACCCAGAGGCCTGCAAGGTCGTATCCACAAGACGAGAGGAACAGGCATGGGGATGCATCGGCACCTTCCAGCTTAGTTTAGTGTTTAGAATTACATCACACCTAAGAAAAACCAAAAGCAACCTCTTGCCAGGCACTGGACTTGATCCTCTACCGCAGTGGCAAATTTGAAGCCATCAATACCAGCCAATCTATTTCCAGAATGAATCCTATCTATGGGAAACATGCCCCCCTTTGCTGCTTGACGCCCGAGCCCTGGACCATGCCATATGATTTCCAAGGGTTGTCTTCCTACTTGTTGCATACCATATATACCCAAACCACGATGCCACCCCTGAAACTCAGGCCTTCGGGAAGATATTTGATATATGACCAATGCCGCTATCTCACTGGCTGCTTGGTATTGCATGGATTCAACTCTCAGCATCCGCTCCTCTCAGAAGAGCATCATCCTCCTGTCACACGAGTTGAGGTAGCGAGTTCTTGCTGCTGATGGGGGTTCCACTACATCGGATGACAACCAGTGGCTTTTCACAACGTGATCCTATGCAAAATTTAATCTGGAAGATGATTGAACATTTACATGTCTTTGAGAATCTTTGATCATGCCACCCCTTAGTGGAACGCAATCTCCCAACATCTTTTTTGGGGTTGTGCAACAGCCGAGGAGTTGGCAAGGATGGGAGGGAACGCAATCGCGCTTCGAGCTGCTGCTGTGGCAATCATCATGACAATGAAAGCTGTGGATCCAATGTTGATGCAGCGATACTTGCACCAAAGATGGTGATTTGCTTGAGAAGAAGGCATGTGAAAAACAGCAGTGCGAAATTTGCATCAGAAATAATGGACCCATGTGAATTAGAATGCTACTCTGCATGCAGCCTACCCTCCAAAGTTTGATGTTCATTGCATTTAGCTTTTTTTTGCCCAATGCAACTGCAAATCAAAGCAAACAATAAGTAAATTCGATAACAACTACAAAAAATCTTTGTTGCGAATTGGCATTCCATTTCTTTTGCGATGGTCAGACTTCGGGGCAAACACAATGAAGCTCTTTATAAAATGAGATATTAGTAATTATATTGGTTTGGGAAAAAAACCTTCTACCCAATGCCTGTCCTCCACCGGTGGGACTCCAGCGATAGCGCCGATGATGGACCACCTGCCAATGTTTGGCGCTATGATGAGACATCAGACGAATCTGGGGCAGAATCCCAGTCATCTGGGTCAGGTTCATCAGATGATGAATCCACGTTCCTTGGCAAACAAAAAGTAATTAATCATCAGATAACATGATGTCTGTTTTGATTCATTTGGTCTAGCCTCTGTTAGGGGGAAACATGGTGAAACCATGAAATAGTACATAATGTCCATTTATGTCTCTGCACCCCAAGGACAAGTTCTACTTCTGAGAATGGTGTCACCCTGGAGCCCGTGAATATCAGCTTGACCCTTGCTAAGCTGGAATCATTTCATGGTTTGGCTACAAAAAGCTTTGACCAGGAAAACGATACTGAACTGACGGTCTTTGCGAAGAACGGGATGGACAAAGATCGGGTAAAACAAGCCGTTCGACATCCAACATGTAGCTGCAAGTGCTCTGCCCCGCTTGCGCTTATGATGAAAATTTGTTTGGCATTCTGGTGCCTGTCAAAGTCTGCGCAGGATTCAATCCTTTGGTCATTGCAAGTTTCTGATGGTGAGCGAAGGAAACGTTACTATGATATTGAAGGTTGGGCCCCCTGTGCTTAAACTTGGTTCGTGGGATTTGCTTTTAAGTTGGGGTATCCCCAAGAAACTTCAAGAAATTTCTTTCAGCATTCCCTCAATTTCCAGTGGAGCAAATTCAAAACCTTGAATTTGTTTGGCACATCAATCAGGGCATCGTGTTTGCCGAGAAGCATGGCTACGCTTACTGGGAGTGGGGAAGAATCGGCTCCGTCGCACAAAACGTCGACATCGTGGTCAGGATGAGCGATCTATGAAATGCGGATCCCTGGCCACACTTCAACTAATCGTGTTAGTTTTGTTTGAAACATGTAACCGTGCTAATTCCCTTCATGATGCCGTTTAACACAATACTTGGACCTTTGGTTTTGAACAACCTTGAAACTAAAGCCATCAATCCCATATGTTCCCAGTATCCTGCCTTCATGTTCGGTCCAAGGACTTGCCAAACGTCCTGCAAGTCAAACGGCTTGCGTGAAGGCTTTTTTCGTTCATTTGTACTGGACGGCTGGCGAATCAATGACGACGAAGAAGCTTGGACTAATGGACATCTATTGTCTGTTAGAAAATAGAAACCTACAGTTGACAATGCATTTCAAACACAGTCGCCCCGACATGCATGGTCCTGTGGCTGGAAAATATGGAAAATCGCACTGAGGATTGGATCTGAATCCATGCTCAACACCTCGGATGAAGAGTTGAGATCTGACCTACTGCGCCGACTTGTGGCTCAATCCCTTCTTGGTTTCTTGGACCATTTAATAGGCTGACATATTTTTTGTCCTGAAATAATATTCTCCGCTAAAATCAAGCTGTGATGAAAGCTTTGACATTCCATGCATCTTTTTTCAAAAGACACTCTAACTAAGGCCCTATCAAACAGATTTCGGATCATTTCGACCCCCGCCAGCTTCCGATGAGAGAACTGCCGCATGGTAACGTGGCAAACCTATTCCTTCTATTCACAGCATGGTGTAGGGCAAAAACAGAAGATACACCGGGGAAGAGCACATTCTACAAGGTGTACAAAGAATGGTCTCAATGCTTGAGGTTTCACAAAAAAAGCACACATTCAATGTGCAAAACATGTTCTGAAATCAGATCAAAGATTCATGCTTCAACCGATGCTGGCCTTAACCAGGTATATTTTATTTTTGTTTAACCCATGCAACTTAGTGTTGTTTAATGTTTTTTTTAACCTTACAGCTTTGAATCCATTTGAGGACTTTAAGACGCATGCTGCCCTTTGCGACGAACTTCTGCAACACTACACACAACAGTTTCGCGATCGCGAAATTTACTGGATGTCACGAGAGTACAGCCGCTCCCACGAAGGGCTGATCACTGTGATCATAGACAGCTATGATAAAGCTAAGCTTAGCCTTCCGAGATGGCCCTTTGGCAGAGTGCCAAAGAAATCTATTTATGAGGAAACAAGACGATGCTTGATTATTCTTGAGACATTTCTTAAAAAAAAACATACTTTGGTTTGTGATGTTTGTGAGCTTTCAAGCATGTCAAAGATTGTCGAAGGTTTAAACAAATGTTCAAACCACCCAGGAACCTACTTGACGTTGACGGCGGTCATATGTCATGGCTGGGGGTGCTACATGTACTTGTCCAACGAAGCACTGACAGAAGGGTCAAACTGGAATTGGGAATGTGCTCCCTGGCCTCACTTTTGTACACCAAATTTCACTGACCTCCCAAAATTATTTTTTCCATTGGGGAATATGTTGCATAGTTAGGTCATGCGATCCCTGGATGAAGTTTACACGCGAGCAAGTGAACTTGCAAAACCATTTCCTTTTGAGCAGCTTGGCTACAGTCTGGGTTTGTGTGTACTCAGTATAAATTAAAAATATAATCACTTTGTTTTGGGATGATATATTTAATAGTCACTTTCTGTTTTTGGTTGCCTTCTTTTGGGTTGGCCCAACAGGTTCCAACTGCAAGCCGACAATACTGTAAAAGATTCTTGCATCACTTTTGAGAAGATTTTATTCTTTCCACTAACCTGCAGCAAGAAAGGGTGTGAATTAATGTCAACTACAAGTCAAGTATATGATGCAACCAGGAAATCCGCAACTCAAATTGTGGCCGTCTCATGGCGGCACTTGTACAATCACACACCTTTAGTGTGTGCAACCACAGCCACCTTTCTGTAGGACATACCCATGAGGATGTCGATGCTGTGCTATCTGTGGTGAAAAGAGCTTTAGATAGTGAGCCTGTGCTGTTGACACCTCGTGACTTTATGAGAGCCATCAACAAGAAACTGGAACCTCTGTTTGAACAACAAGGGATGACCTTCAAGACCTTCTGGGTTGAGCAAGAACCTCTGGCTGTGAAACTGTGAAAACGGATAACATTTTGTAGTATCCACCGTCCCAAAAAACAAAATAGTATGTTGTCCTTACCTGTTGTTTTCAAAGTTTCTTCCATTCCCAATATGTGTGCACTTTTCGCTGTGTGACTTTCGGAATTTTTGTTTTGCTGAAAGAATCATCTACAACCATTTCCTACAACAAGGTACGTGATTGGGTGAGCATACTTCCGCAATCAGTCTCATTGTGGAATGCTTACAGGGATCGCAAGCCCAAGAGGAATGAGGAGGTGATGAAAGTTCCACAATCATTTGCATTTATGGCCCGCGAAGGCCAGACAGAAACTCAAGAAATTGCTTTTGAGAAAACATTGGCTTAGATTAGCCCTTTCTTTATGGCTTGGTATGTTCAATTTGTTTAAAACTCTGTGCTGGTCCCTGAAGGTTTCCCACCTGATGAAAATTTGGAAACAGATGAGCGTGTACCTGCTCGTTTGAGGGGTGGGGGCGATGGAGACTTAGATGTGTTTGCTTTGGTGCGGCAGCAAATGTCAGATAGCTTTCTGAGCCAAAATCCACTGCTTGTGATGCCTCAAACTTTGAAGGGGGAAACAGACTACTTCATGAGGATGGCCAATGCGGCTCCAAGTGTTGATCCCTGGCTGAGCCCTGAGCGTCAAGAAGAATTAAAACACTTGGCAGATGAGATCGCTGTGGACTTTCCACATATGGGTCGTGCTGTGACTTTTTACAGGAGCTTGCTTGTGGAGAACCCCTCCGTGGAACCATACCCGAGAATCAAGTTTTTGGGCAACGTTGCTCAGTCTGGGCAAAGATGGTGCCAATTCAATTTGGGTGATCGGATGCCTCGGCCGAAGCCGCATCCTTTGAGAGTTACGTTTCACCGGGGTAGGGCTGGTGGCTGAACCAAAGGATGTTCAGTGCACAAGGGGTGTTCAGCTCGGGGGTTGCAGAAAATCAACAAATTTCTTTGAGTGAAGTAGCCAACCAAGAAGACCAGCCAAGTTGTGTCAACATCATTTGTTGGACCTGTTAGCGATACAATACTCTATACCATTTTTTTGGCCCAGGGTGATCCTGACACATTGCCAAGTGCTATATGAGTTACATCAAAAAGAATCAAGACAGGATAGACAAACCAACATCATTCTAGCAAACAATTATTCTTTTTTTTACAACAGTATTGTTGTTTCAGTTGCTTGCTCGGGTGAAACCACTTCGACATGGCGGATGACGGTGCATCTGATGGTGCTTCAACTGTCTTAGACAAGCTTTGTGCCTACCTGGAAACCGTGCCTGGGACAAATCAGCTTTGAATGGGTTCTCAATGACACGCATGTTGTTTTGGTATGTTTTGGTGCTATCTTGTATTTCTATATGCTTTGTGTATCCAGCCAAGGTTGCATCTCGCAAAAACCTGGGAGACCATTTGAATGAGGTTTTTCAAGATCGGACCAAGATGAAGGGAGTTGCCTGATTTGGGTAGACTTTGTTTTCTGTGGGTATGTGATTTTCCTTCTGGTGCTAGACATTTGGTTGTTAAAAAACATCTAGATTTAATCCAAGGCTTTGGATGCCTATGTGACATCCCTTCCAGATCAAGACCATGGGAGAAGGAATGTGCTGTCAGCTGTGCCTGCCACTTCGTTGTCGGAGTTCTGGCTACCACTTGAATTCTTTGACTACTCTGAGAAGTCAAAGAATGGGTGTCCCTTGGCTGTTCTTGTCTGTGATTTTGTGTTTTTATGAAACTATCATTTTGCGATGTCATAATGTTTTTCTTAATGGGGTGTTTGTGTATGCTGGATGTTTGGGGAAGAGTAACCATAATATACCATAATACTTTTTCTGGAAATGTTCAGTGTTGATTGGCCCTGTCAGATTTTCCGAACAACAGCCAACTGTGCATGTACTTTCGGGAGTTTGCACAGTTCGGGTACAAGTCGTCAGCGGAAGCTGTAGTCACCAAATTCCCATACTGTGATGGGTCGCGTTGTTTGGAGCAGTTCTCAGTCGGAGTGAGCGACGGGTTCACGAAAGTACTTTTGATGTTCCTCATCATTAGCTTCGTTGAAGAATTGGAATTGTCGAAGGAAGAGCAGGAGACGTTGAAAAACACCCTTTGCTCATTTAAGTACGTGAGGTGTACGTACGAGCACTTCGACAATCCAGGGCATCATTATTTGAACTCGTTGAGTTTCTTGGCTATGTTTTTGTTAAGGGAAGGGGGAATGTGTTTCAGCCAGCTTATTCATTAGCCAAAGATGTTGTCTGCAACTAAGAACTGGGTTACCTCACTTCTGAGAAACAAGCTCCGAGCCCCATTAGCATGTTCGCTGATATCCAAGCCGCGATCCAGATGGAGCAACGAATTACCAAGAGCAAAGCATCGATGCGTGACCTCTTGAACAAGACATGCGCGAGCTACAACAAGATGACGTCAATCAAGAAACACCGCATTGATGGCGCTCGCAAGTCGCTGCTGTACAACTTGTGTCTAAGTTTATTCGGTGATCAGCTGGTTTTATTTTTTTATTTTCCCCTTGAATTTTGGCCAAGAAAATATAATTTACGCGGGTTGAACTTTGTCGGGATATTTTCTTTTGTCATGATGATGGTTTGATCAAAGGCTGCGATCCCCAAAAGACTTCCTCGATTTGGTCCACCGACACTACGATTCCTATCCTCATCAGCAATCAGGCTTGGTTTCGGGGGAAAAAAAAGAATTTACAACTGTTAGGATTTTGTCAATCTGGGCCAGGATTGCCGTTGGAGATATTGGCCCAGGAGTTTTGGGTGCCTGGCTCAACTGTGAGGGCAGAATGCCCACAGTATCTTGGGAAAGAACTGTTCAGTGAGATTCTCAGAGTAACTGATGAAACAGCTTGCCTCTACGCATTCCGAGCTTCTCAGGACCCGTGATATACGCGAACAATGTTTTTTATTTTTGTTGTAGTAGTTCTGTTTTGTTTTCCACCAAAGTTTGGACATACATGATTTAAGATTCGGCTATCCCAACATTTCAAGTCAAAGCAAAAAAAAACATTTCATTTTTTGGTTCTTGCAATTCCCGAGGACTTTGAGCGTCGTGCCAGTCCAGAAGCTTCGCTGAAGGTCAAGGACAGGGGTTGTGAATTGTGTGGTATCCTTACATAATTTGCTTGGCTACTCTCCTGATTTTGATATTCACCCTGCAGAAATCATCTCAGCTTTCCGACGAGCAACACTACCTCCTGTTTGACATCGTTTGCTTATGGTTGTGGTTGCTTCCCAAGTTGGTGAAGAACTATCCCTCGGACATCGTTCAGAAGCACCATGAACTCTTCCACAAAGGGTGTTTTGTACCAATTGCTATTTTATTTTTGGTTAGTCAAGGGTATAGTTGCTTCTTGTCTAGGGGATGGATAAGGTGATTGGTTGTCAAGTTTATTGTCTATGGTGGGATATGAAAGTGACCAAATTGTTTTGGCTAGGGGGTGGATAGGGTGATTGGTCGCCAAATTTTTTTGGCTAGCGGGTGGATAGGGTGATTGGTCGCCAAATTTTTTTGGCTAGCGGGTGGATAGGGTGATTGGTCGCCAAATTTTTTTGGCTACCGGGTGGATAGGGTGATTGGTCGCCAAATTTTTTTGGCTGAGCACTACAAATTGTGATTGGTTTTTTAAAAAACCCGTCGCAATTCTTGGATATCCCAAAAATCAATCATGGGTTGGCTAAGTTTGATATTCCAACAAAAACCAATCATTTTTTGGGAGAAGCCACAACTCTCAAAATGTGATGGGTTTTTAGAATAACCCGTCGCAAAAACCTAGGGTGTCGGGTGAACCAATCACACCCAGAAGCTGGAAATAACATCTCGGGTGTGATTGTTTTTTTTTCGAATACTTTCATGTGATTGGTTTTTTAAAAAACCCGTCGCACCCAAGGGTTGGAAAATAGATCGGTAAATGTGATTGGGTTTTCCATATTTTCGTGGTGTTCAATATTTTTTGGAATTTCCTGAACATAGATTCGCAGCTGAGGTTATTGGACAAAGACTTGGGTTCTGTCATGAAGGCTGGAGAGGAGTTCGATTACCAGCGCATTGCCTTCGTTTTGGAGGCTATTGTTGGAAAACAACCAAAATAAATTAACAAAGAAACAAACAAATAATTTTTTTATACACTTTGCATGGTCTTTAATCTCTTCACTTTTCATACATGGCATCTCGGACTTTATCCCTTTCTATTTGACAATTCCATTCCCTGAAGATTCGTGGCGAACACATCGATCAGTATGTGAGTGAGCATCAAGACCGGGCCCGTGATGCACATGCCAAGTCGCTTCAAGCGGCATTTGCAGCGTGGCAAGAAGACCTCGCTGCCGATCAAAGCAAATTTGAAGCGGACCGAATCTTGACCCTTGGTTTGAATAGCTGTAACAAAACATGTGGTTCAATGGGATGATATTGGGATGATATATATTATACAAAATACAAATCATAGTCTCTCTATGTATTGTTTATTTGCAAGGTTGTTCTTACTGACCAGCAAATTGGATTTACATGGTAAAAACTAATGTGATCAACAAAGTATAAACACTAGCTTTACTTAACCCCCAAAGCATTTTATCATTTGTTTTGTGATGGACACCCATCTTCACGAGGAATGAAAAGGAAGGTGTCAAAACACGTGCAAAGCTGGTGCAGCAACTGGAGGAGTTTGGCCGGGTAAGAATTTTCAATGTTTCATTTGTTTCCGTCCCACAAGCTTGAAGATAATTTTGGGTTTGCACCCACAGTCAGAAAACACAGATACTCAAGGTTTTGTTTTTTTTTTGATGGTTGACAAACCCGATTTGGATTACATGTCATAGACTATTCCAAAATATAATATATTAATTCTTGTTGGTTGTTGTTTATATATCGTATTATTATATATCTTTGGATTGCATGTCACATAGTATATAATAATATAATATATGAATTCTTATAGTATATAAACAACAAGTATTCAGATATCTTCCTTGGCTTAACCATGTAGGACAGCCACACCAGAGCGTGGACTGTGGTCAAGGATTTCATTGCACAAAATTTGTGCATCTTCCCAGCAAAAATGGAGCATGCAGAATCAGCCTTGATGCCATCGACAAAAAGTTGGGTCCGATCGTGCTTACATGACATGAGCTGCCACAGCCCAGAAGACCACATGGTGATGCTATGGCTGAATTGCCCGGTGGTGGGCATAATCAGCAGTGAGAAGTACGACTTCTTCCTGACTTGCGTGTGCAATTTCCTCGCTGATTGGAGTCGCAATGGGGTGTGTGTGATCATCCACCCAAATCGTGCCGCCCAACTGGACAAGAGGACAGTGACTAAAACAATTTCAAACTATATAAAAATCTTAGTAAAATAACCTGCTGTTCAAGGATGTATCTGTATCTGCATTAAATTTCTGATAGATTTACCTGTGCGTCCCCCTTGCTCAGTTGCCAAGTTGCCAAACTCCAGGAGAGGCACGACCAGGAAGAAAGGCTGACGATGAAGATGTCAAGGCCAATCCTGATGACGACGGTGTCAAAGGAGAAGCAAAGGATGAGGACAGCAATGCTGAGTCCGACGGTGAGGGCAAATCGAAAGGGTTGGTGGCAGGTGAGGAGGCTGATGTTCGTGATGTGATCTACAACTTGGAGAAGCTTTGTGCAAGCATTTTGTACCATCACATTCCAAAAAGTTGATAATGTTGGCTCATCCCAAGTAAATCTATTCCCTGATTTGGAAGTACACAACAAGTATTTTTGAAACCATGTGTATATGATATGAAAATCAAAGGGGATGGACTTTGGGAAAACTTTTGAAGAAAGAGTATGGGCACACGGCACCAATGGTGTGTAAAATAATTGTGAAAACCGAGGAAAGACCTGCGCTTAAAAGACAGGAATCTGAAGCTGCGCAATTTGACCTGGGTTTGGGACCCCGATACTTGGCGCGAATAGTGCGCAAGAATATTTGCCATCGTTTTCAAAACAATCATTTAGTCATGCAGGCCTTACATTGGAGCCACATTTCAATCCCTGGACCCAGGCAACGATTTTGGAAAACGTGATGGCGTTTTGACGGGTCTTGCCGTGGTGTCGGGTTTGTCCAAGAACAACATCATCAGGCAAACTCGTGGATGGAAGCAAGGAGTCGTACATGGAGTATCCATGCTTCCCAGAAGCGACTTTTGGAAACCCGAAGCAGTTACTTGGCTATTTTGCCCTAGGGGTTCATGCTATACATGTGGCTGACAAACCATTTGACTATTTCTCATCCATCTCATTGATATATTCAATGCCATTTAAACTGACTAATATCTAAACCAATTTGTTTCAATTTCAGTTTGGGCCAACTGTGGAAAAACTCATTCATGGTGATGTTCAACATGGGACTGCCCCCCTTAATTTCCTCCAAGCCATGCCAAGCTTCTCAGGTGTCTCCACAAAGGCAAGGTGTGCCACTGCCCCATTTGGGGCGGGCATTCACCGATGTCCAGGAGCTGAAACAAGTCCTTGGGCAGGATTTGGGCAGCCCCTTTTTTTTCCAGGCCATACATAACCTTGCCCCAGAATAAAAAATTGAAGCCTTTCATAAAAATCATTTTTGGCCGGGGACTACCTAAAGTATGAGTGTGATAAACTGAAACTTTGAACATGGGGAATGGGGAATTCGATGTGTATATCCAAAAACTGAATATTTTTTTTTGGTTGCAGTATATTAAGGTTGCTGGTGGCACGGACATTGTCAAGAAGACGATGCAGGCGTTCTGCGTGCCAACTTCAAAGGCTACGGCACTGATCGACTTGCATGCTTACGATGGTTTCCCTGCATTGGCTGCTTTGGAAGTTCCTTGGCTCTTTGGTTTGCCAGCTTTGGAGAAAAGTGTTTAACACATCGTATATGGTACCCAATGCAGGTAACAGTATGCTTAGAATAGAAGATGTTACAACGTTACATACACGATAAGACTGAATGATTTAATTTTATTGATAGACTATATTATAAAATCTTAAACATATAATATGAAGTAATACAATTCAATAAAATAGGACTAAAACAAATGATCATACAATGTGATAACATCATATGATAAAATACAATATGATAATATTATGTGATGACATGATCTAATATAACTTATCATGTTAATGAAATAGAAGACATAGTATCAAAGAAAATATGTAATATGGTATATTAAGGACTATATAGGATAAATAGAGTGCAATATCATAGAATATAATTTGAAATAATATAATATAATAAACATTAGATAATAGATATCTATATAATATATAGCATGTAAAATATTATCATGAAAACTCTCGACATTTTGGGAAGTGCAAAGTTTGCACCATATAGATCCATAGAGTGTACATACTGGGGTTGCACATCAAAATCACATCCCAACACATTCTACTAACTAAATGTCAGGGAATCCAAAGCTGTTATATAAATATCTACTATACTTAAAGAATCTGTTGCAACCCTGTTCAGGAGCTACAGGAGTCAAAGCCGACCATCTGTGCTTCGATGGTTTTGGGCAATTCAGGAGGAGAACTCATGACAAGACTTGGGAACAAGATATATGAAGCTTGCAGGTCGAAGGCTATTGACTTGGCATCCTTTCCGGATTTTGCCCCAACAATCAAAGCCTTGCGTGATGGTCCTGTGTCTCAAAGCACAGCGACATACAAAGTATGTGTTCAACACCATTTCCAGCTCAAGATCTTACAGTCGATGGCTGAAAAATGGGTTCAAACGGATGCTTTGCGAGAAAAGGCTATGAGCATCATCGAGAATCACAACAAGCGATTCAACGTTGGTGGTGAAATGTGGTTTGAAGAGAGGAGACGTGCTCATCATCCCCTTTCCCATTGAACGATTTAACACCAAACCAAGTATGATGTTTACCATCATTAAAACCATATTGGGGCTATGACTTTATCCTTCCAACATTGTGCACCAGGGCTGTAAATCAGAGTCCAGCTGACCCTTCAAATGGAAACATAAAACTACCCTCTGAATTGATCGATTTATTCTGCCAAGTTTCTCCCATAGAGACGAAGAAAACATTGATGCAGGAACTCGTCATCTGGGCAATCATCACAAGAGCCTGCCGCCCAGCAGATCAAGGTTGAAGCTTCACAGCTTGCCACGGCAGAGCAAATGGCAACATTGGCAAAACAGTGCCTTTGTTTGTGTTTAGAATCAATTCATAATTCCTTAATCTCCATGGGGGATTCATCCTGGAGGTAATTAATATGTTTGGTGGGGTTGTCTTGGGATTGTGGAATATTTAGAATGGGGATTTAACATCAATCTTCGTATAGGGATTTCATGAGGATGGCTACAATCTTAGAATGTATCTTGATGTTACAAGTTCAGAATTTAGAATGCATGAGTAATTTTCACACATGATAGCACGACAGCATGCGACAGGCGCAAGTTGACCATCAACAGCACCTGTGAGCTTGTCAGTGGAGGTGATGATGGAAGCATGGTTTTCATCTGCTCCAAGGCAAAAAATCAGTTTTTTGCAAACCGAGAGATGCCTCTCGGCTATTTTCAGTGTTGAGTGTTCCCCTTAAATATCTAGATTCAATTGTGAATCTCATGTCCAGTGCCCTGTGCAACGGGTGTACCTTTTTGAAACCATTGTTCAGGTTCAGCTTTGGAGCAGGCGAGTGGAGGGATGGATCTGCATCTTGGTGATCAAACTATCAACTTGGGTGTTTGGGTTTTATTCTCCAACATTTCCCAAACAAATCATACTAGAGTTTGACATGTCACCAATAAACCCAAATAGTGGGTAGTTGTCACCACCTTTAACTTTAACATACTTTACCAATATGTTTGGTGGTTTGCAGTTTTGGTGGATTGCCCAAGTTGACATGGGGATGATCCAGGATTTGTTTCTCCATCTAAGGATGCCCGGGATGTTTCCAACAATCCAGAAGGCCGTTGGTTCGCGTTCCGCCTCGACACGAACTCCATGGTGATTTTGGAGAAAAAGACCATTTCGGAGCACCTGAGTGATCTTGAATGTTTGGACACCCCAACCAGAGTGGATGCAGTCTTGAAGGAGCTCGAGGATGCTGGAGAGGCAGGGGATACATATTATATGATATGATATGAATAATAGATCCCATGATATTATACTATCATGTATTTTCAATCTCATAGATCCCAAAGTGTAGAGTACATGTTCTTTATGAATTTGTCTGGTATTGCCACATGAAAAGACATCATGGCATATAGTGTTCATGCAGGGTTGACAGAAAAATGCTATGTTTTATTGTGATGTCAAACATCTATTTTTCCTAGTTGTCTTGGAACACAACGATCAGGTGAAATACAAAATTTCACATCACAGCTTGAAGAAAAACGAGTGCAGCATCACTTCGTCCAAAGAGCTTGTGTTCGTATTGGACGAGCCATCGGATGAACCCGCGAGGAAGAAGCAAAAGAACAAATCAGGTTCGAAGGAGAAAGACGCTGCTATGGTGACTATCAAAAACTTCGGGTCCACCATCCTGATCCCCAAGTTCAAAAGTTCTTCCATCTTGAAGGTTGCATGGAGGTGCCGCCTTGACAGTCAGGCCGACGGAGCCAAGTTGCTGATGCCAGTGAGGCCGGTTGCCATTCTCACAGGCAGCCTCGAAGTGCTTGATGGCCAAAATGTAAGCCTCATGTGAGCGCAGTGAGACTCCCTGTATTGACAGGTGACATGGCTGGCTGCACGTCGTTATGGCCATGAAATTTTGAGTTTTGTGACGCCTGGCTACATGCCCCCATGGTTCCTTTTTAATTTCTAACCTCACAGAGTTGGAAATCACAAAATGGTCCCAACCAAGCACTAAACTCAACATAAACTCATTGTTACTATGAAACATTTGTCAATTTATGGGGCATGTTTTGGCTGTCAAATCACTTGATGTGATTATGGGTCAAGCTTTTGTGTGGGAAGTTGGTGCTGAGCAAAAAGTAAACTTATGGTGTCATCGTTGAAACATGCAAATCAATAAAGTCAACTGTAAAGCTGATGCCATTTGCCATGTATTAGATAATATTTTTTGAGGGGAACCATAGCAGGATATTGATTCATGAATTCTAGCTCAGCACCAGCATAGTGAAACATAGTGGCTTAGCCTTGTGGTTCCTCCACCGAATTTTGTGAGGAGCAGCAGGGATGCGGCTATGTTTGATGGGTATTCAACTTTCATTGACTTTCCATGCTCGCTGAGCACCTGCGAACAAACCAACATGTTGCTCTTAGCCCGAGCTTGTTGAGAGAAAAAGCTTTCTGAAGCCTTGGAAACAAAAATGTTGAATTTGGTTGATTTCCATTTTGAACATGTTGTTTATGCATGTTTCTGCATTGAACTGCAAAGCCCCAAATTCGAAGTTCCAATGGGTTCCTAATTGAATCCAATGGGCTTGTTGGGATTGAAACTATCAGTGAACAAAGCTCTTCAAACATTGCTGTGGTCATCGCCTCAGGCAGGGCTCTAGGATTAGCTAGTTTTGACCCCAGGTGTTCAAAACTTGCCACTTTCAATGGCACGTCGTGGCAGCAAGAACGCGCAGTCGGATTCCGATGAGGTAGAAGAAGTCCCATTGACTTGTGCTATGCCTATGCCAGCCCCTCGAAGCAAGTAACAGTTTCCAAACAACTTGTGCTGATGGAAAAAACCCTTTATCCTCCCAAAGCCACCAAGGTAAGCATGTGAGGGGTTAATGTAAATATAGAAAGGTTTTACATTAAGGACTTAAGTTGTATCAGAATCAGTTATATATATCAAGTCCCCTTCAATATTCATATATCATTTGCCTCAACACTCCAGCCAAGGGATTCAACCTGAGCAACTTCCTCCAAGATGGGCCAAGCAGCAGAACTGGTGCATCTCCGATGCCAACCCGGTCATCTTTGCCACCAGCTTCTGCATCACGCGTTGTGCCTGCACAGGCTGAACCCAGTCTCTCACTAGCACTTCAAGAGTTTGCAGTGGGTGCATTGAGTTTATATGTCATTTTCATACAACATATGTCAATGTACATAAGGTAGCAATGTGGATGCTTTGCCACCACGTGTTCGAGCTTCTGATTCATCGGACAAGAATTCGCCCGATGAAGAAGTTAAGCCCAAGAAAGTACCCAAAGGACAAACCAAAGAGGCAAAGAACAAGGAGGCAAAAGTGTCGAAGACAAAGAAGGACAAGACAGAGAAGGGAAAGAAAGAGAAAACCAAGTCCGAAAAGAATTCAAAGTCCAAGCGAAAGGCAGACACAGAGGAAGAAAAGGATGAAGAAACCCTACTGGGTGATGATCATGATCCCATCTTAGAGTTTGGTGACGACGATGAGGATGACAATGACTCGGGTGTTGACGAGGGGAAGGTTGACACTAGGGGTGGAAGCATGAAGAGGCCAGCAAGTGCGGCCAAGTCCGCTACCAAGAAGCCAGCAACCAGTGGCCGTGGGAGCAGACGTCCCAAGGAGTTTCCATTTTCCAAAAATATACACTTTTCAAACCAGTCATGTTTTATCATCAATTGTTATGTAATGATGTGTCTTGTTTGTATTGAAATTCTTTAAGGTGATTGGTCCTTGCAACCCCATATGTTGAAGGAGCGGCTGCCCTTTGAACATGCGATCGAGAAGAAGGGTGAGGCCAGTTCCTTTGCTGATCTTTCTATGGAAGACCTTGTGAACCTTGTCCCCATCATTGAAAAATTTACAAGCTATCAAGTTGATGTGGCTCATTGATTCCAAGTAGTTTTGCATTTTTTTCGGAACTCTCCCTCCAAGGAAGCCTATGGAAGATGAGAGATCCATCGCTGATCCCTTCCGCAGATTGGACGCTCAGTACTTTCCGGATAACCAGCTTGGAGATGAGACGCTCTACCCCCCGAGTCCTGCGATGACAGTTTCTTGGGCCCAACAAACGAACACTGTTTTTTTTTGTTTTTATCTCAGCATAATCATATGTAATTACTGGGAATGGATTTCCACCAAACATCATAAATTCATAGTTAGTCTGTGCAATAAAATAGCCCCATCAAATATCATAGAATTGGTCTATCAACAAGTTGTCTTTCCAACCCAGGCCACGCAGATTGAGGACGAGATGCCTCCAGCGATCTCGCCGACCAAGCCAAAGGCAGCTCAGCAAATTAAAGATAGTCACATGGCGCAACCGATCCTTGGTTTCATGTTGGGTCCATTTCCGAGGCTGATGATGGTGTGGTGGGAGATTCTCAGGCAGGGTCCATATCCCCTACATAGGCATTATATTCCCCAAATTTCCACCAAAGGAAAACTTAATCCATGGATGTATTAAAAAAATGTATGGAGGCCTTCGTCTGTTTGGTTTCTTTTTTGGGCAAGTCCCTCACAGTCACACCTTCAGCGCTTTCACCTTCACTATTCATTTACACACATGGCCTCGTCAAAGAAGTGATTCATAGTTTGCCCCTGCAAGCCATGTTATAAACACCCTGGGCAGGAAACACTCCGCCTTTCGCCCACTATTCATGATGATGATGGGGTGGCAACCTACGCCCAACAGGTTGTTACGTCAGTGGGGAAGCAGCTTGACAAATTAGATTCTTTGCTGGCCAAGTCGGAAGCCAAAGAGAATGCAATGGCTGAGGAAGAAAAACATGTCTTGCGAGCAGCTGATGCTTTGTTGAGTACTGCCCGCCCATTGGCCAATGCCGCGCAAGTTCTCCATGATGGTTCTTTGGGGGTCGCCAACATGGAAAAGTCCGACAAGGAGAACATTAACCCCAACCGAGATTCCCAAGCAATTGCAGACACGCAGATTGACCCAGCAAGTGAAGATGCAGTGATCATTGATGATGATCATCATGGTGATCAGTTCTCTGCAGAGACAACTCAAGATGCAGCAGGAGGGAGAAGCAAGACTATGAATATTGAAAAATACAAGAAGCTTGGACTCGACGCTCAGGCACCAAAAGTCAAGAAAACCATCGGGAAAAACAAGAATCCGAATGATAGCACCTCCCAGAGCGTAAAGGAGAAGCTGGAGACAAAGTCAAAAGCAAAGTCTGAGAAGTCCAAGGGTGTCAAGGACATGCCAGTAGAAGAGACTGTCGACATTGCCAAGGTTCCCAAGAATCTCAAGATCACCAAAGGTGGTCCAGATGCAAAGAAGGAGGACAAGGACGATTCCGAAGGGGCAATCCCCAATAACACGACCATCCCGGCTGAGAGCAGTAGAGCCAAAAAGCCCAAAGCAAAAAGCAAGGCTTCCCCCAAGGCCAAGATCTGCAAGCCTGAGAGCAAAAAAGGCGCCACGAAGGCAAAGCAGAACAAGACCAAGTCGAAGAAGAGCGCTGAGCCAAAGGCCAAGTCAAAAAGGAAGGTCAGGGATCTAAAGACTGATGATGATGTTGCTGCAAAAATGCATAGTGCATCTTGGCCTGCTATATGTCTTTGAATCTATCTGTCATTCCCTTTCGCAATATTGAGTTATGTTTTGTATGGGTGTGCATCCATCCATGTCCATACAAGTTTTTCTATTATTATCACAACTGAGGTCTACTCAACAGCATGGAATAAGGCAAGGGCCATGGGAAAAAATGGGGCCGATCGAAAGAAGTACGCCCAGGACGCCCGCATAATGCGGCTAGCCTTGAATCTAACTTATATGATGTTGTGATATGTTCTACATGACTGTAAGCCTTTTTGTGCAACACCAAGATCAGTGTGTTTGTTCTAAGGTGGGTGATCGAGAAGGCCCCCCGAGATTTTGCTGTGGTGCAGTCATTCCTGCAACAGAATGTCATGTGAAAAAGGATATGATGCATATTTAGGAACCTTGGCCTTGGGGACCTAGAAGTGATTTCAGGTCCATGGTTGCTATCAAATGTTTTGGGGTTTGACCATGTTACAAAGAACATGGTAAGTATGTGTTGTGTCACTGCGTTACATAGATGCGGTGCCAGAAAGATGCAGCCGAGATTCGGAGTTCGAAGGAACGCGGACAAAAAGTGCTTGATACCAAAGATGGCTGCTTTGCGATCTCATCCCCTGCTGCCACCTTAACATACCTTAAGATAGGGGGCCACTCTTAGTTTGGAAAGGATTCACTTCCAATTGGATTGGCATATATATAAATAATGCTTACCATAATCATCCCATTATTTACAGTGTTTCATTGTTAGCCTATAGTGACCCTGCTAAGCAGGACCTTGTCAGGTTGGGCATCTCCCGGAGCTGGCTGAAAGTGGCCGGCGGCCCGAAGGCGAGCGAATAGATGAAATCATGATGAAATGTGATGGAAATAGATGATGAAAATATACATGACGAACATAGATGATGACATTTCATTGCCTGGCCAAAAAAACATGGTGTTTTTGTTGGCTGGTGGAAATCACACCGCAGGCTGCCGTTCTCAGAAGTGCAGTTCAAGCTGCACCACCTCTTTCAAGTGTGTTTCCCTCAGGGAAACGGTGGAAGTCAAATGCAAAATGGATCTGATCTGGTGGAATGATGCTGGATTTCCTGATGTTGGAATATCAAGACATCGCAACTGTGATTTTTTTCTTGTTAAACACATGGCAATTATTTTTGGCTATTTGGATGGGGAAAATCATGAGCCGCCACTGTAAATTGTTGGATTGGACATGATTACCCTCTGGTAAACATGTTCAAAAAACTATGGACAAATCACTATATTTTTCATGGGTAAAACGGTAAATCCACTATTTCTATGGATTCTATGGCCATTTTCAATAGCTTTTTGTATGTTTACCAGGCCGGCATCCATAACTTTCAGGTCCCAGTTTTCCTGATTTACACCCCTTGAGGTGTTGGAGATCGGCACCTACTGTGGTATGGAACTGAGCCGAGCTGATCCCATGACGGATCCATGGTGCTGGTAGAAAAATGCTAACATGACTGGGGGTATATTGATGGGATCCATGGCACACCATATAGCAGCACCATGGATCCTATGGGTGATGGTCTAAAATAAGCGATGTCTAAGCCATTGTTTTAGTCTAAGTGTCTAGCCAAGAGTCAAAAAAAATGTACTGTAATGGATTGTAATGGGAGAAACTCGGCACGGTACATATATAACCAACAATCTATGATGGATGGCTTTTGCTATTTGCTTTCCGGCATTTTTTGCCTTGGTGGTGGTTTCAATGAAACCGGCGATGCTCTCAGGCTACTCCTCACTGCGGCTTGCAATGGCTGTGCCCGGTGTGCGTGTTGTCACCATAGATGTTGCTGGGTGCCCAACGGTCGTCAACGACGCAGTGCATGTCTGGAAAACTGCTGAAGGTTCAGCCGGTCAAGGCCCATATGAGCAGTGTTAAAAACCCCATTGGTTTCTGATTGGTTTCTTGTAAATATTGGGGTTCTACTCGCCGAGCCTATGAAAAATGGATCAGCACAATTCGTTGCTGGAATATATAGCTACAAACAAAGCAGTAGAACCAGCTCTAATATGGTTTTGGATCATTTTTCCATCTGCAGCCTTGGTACCAAGGATCCAGCACATGTGCTCATTGCCAGAAACGTGATTGCCTTCGCAGGCCAGAAACACAGCTGAGAAATCAGGTTGTCTCTAAATTTTGGACCTCCGAAATCCTTGGGTTTATCGTGGTATCATCATTTTCTGGTTGGTGGTGACTGGAACATTTTTTCCACCCATTATATACAGTACTGGTTAATAATGGTGAATAGTGCTTAATAAATGATGGTTAATGATAGTTAACGAATTTCTGGTTGGTGGTGATTGGAAAATAGTGATATTAATAGTGGTTAATAGGGTATAATACCAACAACAATGGGAATATGATGATGATCTGGTTGGTGGTGACTGGAACCATGGAATTTTATGACTTTCCATATATTGGGAATTTCATCATCCCGACTGACTCATATTTTTCAGAGGGGTGGCTCAACCACCTACCAGATTATCATTATTTTCCTTTCATTAAAGTTGGAATACACCATTTCTGGAAAAACCATGTTGATTTCTCCCAGCTTAAAAAAATAATAAAAAACAACTTTTCCCGTCGCCCCATCCCTTGTCGCTTCGAATCGACCAGGCTTTGAACCTCCTGCGATTTCGGTGTGGACAGGGTCGGCGCCCCCGTGTGAGAAGAGGAGGTTTGGATTTCACTTTGCCTTTGCTTTCTAGAAAGTGCATGGTTCCTTTTGGAGTGTTCATTGTAGCTTTCAGAGGTGTGTTTACTATTGACATTGTTTACTGCTTATTTAATCTTATTTATGTATTTATAGCTCATTTTTTATATGTTATGTACACAATGTGGTAAGTCCAATGCCATAAACCTACCTATATAGGGGATGGGTTTTACTAGCAACCTCCGAGGCACAGCTCGAGTTTGCAGCATCCTCAGACGGTTTGCAGCATCAGATCCAACATGATCCAACAGATTTCATATAGGCTATGTGATTAGTACTGTAATGCTATTGTAATAGTTATTCCATGGATTATCATAGATGATCACAGATCATCATAGATTGTCATATCCCAAAATTATATATCCCATGGTTTATATCCAGATTGCACGGAAGTTCCTGGCAGAAAGACAGAAAAACCTTGCAGGCTTCCGCGTTTGTGTCAGCAAGCGAGGCTGGGTTCAACATTGCAAACATAAGCCATTCAAGTAGATGTCAGATGCTCATTAAATTTATGTTTGTATATATGATTATATATATAATATTATATTATATATGTATATTATATTCTGTGTATTATGTATATTATGTATATTAATTTCATTTAAATTATACGAATATATTGTATTCTTTATACGTATATATATATGTAATGTGGAATATATATATATATAACATCTGGAATATACTATTGACTTTATTAATCAACTGTTGTATATCATCTGAACACTTGAAGATTTTCCATTGTTTGGTGAGATGGCAGCTATTTCTTGCTGCAAACTGCAACCAGGGAACGAGCCTTTGGCATGGTTTTCATGGACCAACGTGGCTCGTGGGAACCTAAGTCGGTCAAATCATCAAGAAATTGATGAAATTGATGAAACTTCTCTCACATTATATTATAAACACGGTCATTAATTAGTTTCGCTTGCTTGTTGTCTAATTCCAGGGTTTTTATTTTTTGAGATCATAGAGTTGTTGGCAAAGCTCACTGAAAAACTGTGTAATTGTTGTCGGTGACATTTTAGTCTTGAAAGTTTTTGGTTGCGAAAGCACTCGAATGCACTCACTTATATAACCAAGACATACCAAAAGTACCATCAAATACCCATGAAAGTTGATGAACATATTAAGATTATAGGCTGGTTGGTGGTTTGGAACATTTTTTATTTTTCCATATATTGGGAATAATGATCCCAGTTGACTTTCATATTTTTCAGAGGGTTGACACCACCAACCAGTAGGGTAACATACCAGTTTGTATAGGTCGATGAAGTGTCTAAGACTACCTCTTTTTGGAGGTGCTCATCACCCACTTCGCCAGTGCTCAAGGCTGTACCACGAGGACCTGCAGTGTCTGGAGAACGGCAAAGTCTTGCACCCTGGCGCCGTCATCGTGGCAGACAACGTGAGATGCCTCGGGATGAGGGGAGGGGTGGGGGCTTTGGGGATTCAATGTTTTACCCTCTGGTAAACATACAAAAAACTATGGAAAATCCCTATTTTTCATGGGAAAATCCACTATAAATAGCCATTTTCAATAGCTATGTTAAATTACCAGAGGGTATTAGTATCGTTTCTTTTTTTTGGGGGGGGGGAACCAGGACTTGTCCGGTCCATGCCACCCAAATTGAAAGTGTTCTTGATTTGTTTCACACGCATTTGAATGCTCACCTTGCCTTGCCCCCACCATTACCATTACCATTACGGTTGATTTAGCGGTACTTTCCATGCCAAAAGCATGGGAGAGTTATGTCCGATGATTTTGTGGCTGATGTGGGTAGGTAATCTTCAAAAACATGGGGACTGATGCAAGAAAGAAAGGGTGTACACCCATAGGCTACTTGGAGTAGCAATTCATCACTATTTGGGGGAAGCCCCAAATTATATAATGAACCAGGGTTTTATTAATTAATTCGGGGTTGACAGTAAAGGTGAGGAAAGTTACAAGTGAAAGATGATGGAGAACTTGAGATTTTTTAGAGCAGTAATGGGATCCTCGCGAAAGGAGGAGTTGATTGATGATGTTTCTCGCTGCAAAAATGGGGAGAACATATGAATACATATGATATTTCGCAGAAAATGATGGCTGATTTTGAATTCAATGGCAAATTGGATAGCCTCGCTGTGGGAATCAGGATCGTGGGCTACATCCAGCGAGAAATCAAGTGATTTGTTCAGCCTTGTTTTGGAATGTGTTGGAAGGATTACAGTATTTGAAGCCCTGTGTTTTTTTCAGTGCACATCCATTTCTATCCGGAACTGCATCATGATAGGATTGCTGTTGCAGTTCTATTCAGCAAAGTAGTTTGCTCTGGAATAGGCTACAACTATTGGCTGCTACTTTAGGCACCAATATGAGTGGGATATGCTTAGGACTATGTAATGTAGTTACTTGTTCCATTGGGACATTATATGATGGGAGGGGACTGTTGTGGCCGCCTCTTTTTTAACTATTGTTGTCAAGTTTTTAATTAACCATGAACTATTTCACTGGGAAACCTACACAAAAAAGTCATGAATAACTCTTGAACCATTGTT
>Ga0126342_10000874_pt1 | contig 37954 bp, 45 predicted proteins | sample Cyp1metagenome_FD_92528 | JGI IMG/M metagenome (GOLD analysis project Ga0126342, IMG submission 92528) | Coral microbial communities from Lord Howe Island, Old Settlement Bay, Australia - Cyphastrea 1 metagenome | ecosystem: Host-associated > Invertebrates > Cnidaria > Coral ... | reverse complement strand
CAGATAGAATGCCAGAAGATATGCCAAATAGAATGTCAGAAGATATGTCAGATAGAATGCCAGAAGATGTGCCAGTAAGAACATGTATAAATGTCATGGTGGGGATCACACGAAGTAAAGTATTTTTTTTATGAAAGGACACTGGTTGATGACCATCTATAGAACATTGGAAATCCACTGGTTGATGACCATCCATTGGAAAACCATGTTGAAGAAAACTGACCATCTATAGATGTTCTTGAACACAGATTCTGAACAACTGGATTTCAGTTGCCTGAAAATCGAAGAACATGGTTTCGGCAGCCCGACCATTTTGATGACTTCAAACTTCATACCAAACGTGACCGACCTTGCGGGTCAATAATCCTGGATGTTCGTGGATTGCACGTCAGCATGTGTGAGCTTGACTTCTGCGCTCACATTGGCTCATGAGTTTCTCAACACATTTAAAATATGTATATATATATATATATATTATACGTATATAAAATCAGACAGACAAATAAGAAAAACACACTTATCATATGTTCCAACTTCTCCCCACACTGAGCTGGATCAATCACTGGGATTCACTGGCTGAAAAACTGAAAACTTCGGCCCTTTTCCGAAGCAGCCAAGGTACCCATTTATCCTGTGCCAAAGCCTGAAAAGCTTCCAGCTCCTGGTGACTGGCTGTGAGATGCTGTGAGTATCACCTAAGATGACACACCCCGAAAGGTCACTTTACATAAAGACACTTAAATAAAGGAGATAACATTGCAATGCCAGGTACCTAGGTGTAAGATCTGTATTTATTATACTTATTCTGTATATGTATTAATATGTGTGTATATTGTTATATTGACCACTTGCCACCATTTGCCCTGCAGCTTACAACTACGCCACGGTTTGTCACCATTAGTCCAATAATATTCTTTCCAATCCTCAAATTCCTGCGCAAACATTGTTTGCTTGTGAGCTTCTGAAACAAGAACCTAAAACCCTAAACAAAAACCAAACTAACCCTGAAGTTTTGCTACTTCTCTGAAGCATGTTGACCCTCTGCAAAAATCCCCAATTGTACTGTGGGCCAAGTGTTGGGAAGCTCTACAAGACCCCAAGATCATGATAAAGATAATGCTGGAAAAACAACATTTTCTCCTTAGTCTGATGCGCCGGCACTCTACCTGACACATTTGATAGATGCTAATTAGTGGTAATTAACATTAATTAACATTAATGGTGATCGATCATTGCTTAGTGGTAATTAACATTAATTAACATTAATTGACCGAAACTAATGGTACTCAATGGTAATGAGCAATGTACAAATCCAAGATTTGTCTTGCGGCAAGACACAGGGATATCTTAGGATCATAATCGACTCAACTCCATTGGCGGTATATGCAACCAATATTACGTGTGGGTACTTGTGGTATAGTATAGGGGGGATATACACTGGTATATAATGCGATATAATTATGATATGTTTGGGATGTAATGGGATGTAATTGTGGGTCAAATTGGGTCACAATTGCTTGCTAGTTAGTTGCTAATAGTAAAATCAACCCATTGTTCTCACAACTCGTGCAACTTGGCCCCAGCCACCGCTCCTCAAGTCCTTCCTCCACGCTTTGCAGCCGATCCTGTGTAGGAAGATCTTCTCAGAGCAAATTGTGAAGGCCTTTGTGGTAAGACTACGTTGATCAACGTGTTCATATCATTTACAACTTAAAAGTGCACGCACATGTGTTTCTCACAATGTATGCATAGATCTGTGTATTTTATATATGTTTTCCCCCCAGTGAAGGGGAGAGACACGGAATTGCTGGCTACTAATCTGTGCAAGGCAGTCTGACCCACATGCAAGAACTGACGCATGCATCTGTTTCCATGCCTAGATGATAATTGAGGGTTCATTGATCATCATGTGGATTCGTCAACGTATTGATGAATTGATAGATAATGAAAGATGTCTTAGGTCCTCAATAGTAGTTATCATATCATCACATATAATTTCATATCATATCAATATATTCAATAAATATATATATATATATATATACATACAGTAATTATATATAAATATCAATATTGCATTAGGCATCTTACAATTAGACATCTTATGCTTGTTGTGGTACGGCTGTGTTCAGCCAGCGTCCTGAAAGTGGCTGAAGTCTTTACCTGAGGGTGACACATGGTGACGATGGTGAAATGTCCCCCAACATCACACACCCAGTGGGTTAACACTACCATTGGGACATGTTCTGATTCCGAACCCCATGCTTATAAATCAAATATCAGCAGTGAACCGGAGAATTTAGACGTTAAATAGACAACGTAAATTGCCAATCCCAGGAACTCAGTAGAACTTCATCGATATGCATATGCATATGTATATATGTATATATGCACCATATAAATAAATATATATATATATTATAATATATATATATATAATTAATTATAATATAGGTATATCCACATATATATAATATGATATATACATATATATATATGTAATATGATATATATATATGTAATATGATATATATATATATGTTTCAACAAGTGTGATTTATACTTAAAAAAGCAAGCTTTCAGTGGACCCAAGCCTTGAACTCAAAAAAACAGGTACCGAGGAGGGTTTTTAGCGTGATCCATGTAGATCAAGAGAATGTTTGGATGCATTTAACCGAAAACAACAATAATCCACAGTACTACTGGGATATAGTTTTATAGACTGTAATCACAATCCACTTCAATGGTATGTCAATGTATTTTGGGAACTATCTTTGTTTGGTATTTGTCACATGAAATACCTTCGAAGCTGTCTCAAACAGATCCACCTCCTTGGTATGGTCTTGACCCTGGCCAGGACAAAGGACATGGTGCACATTGACCATCAAAACAGTGATTAAGCTGTGTCAACAACATGTACCGTGTATGTATGTGTATGTAATTAACGCACTTTACCCCCTTACAGTAAAAGGAATACATTTTAATACATTTGTATATATGTTCATATGCATATGTTTGTATCAGAGAAAAAATATGGAAAAGTGATGATCAATGAATTTCATTGGTAAACCGTTTGATAAACCATGATAAACCATGATATACCATGATATACCATGATAAACCATGATAAACCATGATAAACCATGATAAACCATAGACATTTGGTGGTGTTCCCTTTAACTCTAAAGGACAACCCCACCAAATGCTCAGCTCCAACGCCCTGCGAACCAAGTGCCATCGACCATGCCTTCGTCCTGGCCATGGTATCGCTCCATTCATCCGATCATCTTTTCTCTCACTAAAAAAGTCACCAGTGTTTGGGGTTTAACTCATTTTGGGGGGTGGTTTCACCGTTTTTGAGTGTTTTTTTTTAAGATATTAACCTCATTTTTAGTGATTGACCCATGGTTGGGATAACTAACCCACTGGCTATTTGATGGCCATATGCGCCGGCGCGCACCTGCGAAGTGAGCGGAAGAACCGAAGCCATCGCCTTCAAAAAAAAAGGACTGGCCTTCTGGAAGAATATCTGAAAACAAATGAATATGCACATATAATCACATATATATGTATATATATACATATGTACATGTATAATGTACATGTATGTACAATCACATATATATATACACTTACGTCTCTATGTACATACTTTTGCACATATTACAGTATATGTATTGTATTGTACACACTATTACATTATTACACACTGTATTGCTATGTATTATACACTCACTCATAATTCATCCCAGGCCTTGGTGCTGCTCGGCGTGGGAGGTGGTCGTGGATCGTGTTGAATACTTCGACCGCCCAAAATCATGGCGCCATAGTCTACCTTCCATGGACGTGTATGGCTGGATTTGGGAAAATTTATGCTTGAAAGTTACTTGAAAGCCATGTTTTTTTTTTTTCCAAACTTACCGTCATGTCATGCAATTTCTACTATTTCTATTGGGTTACTGCTTCCGGTAGTGTTTGTTTCAATTTCCAATCATCCAATGCTGGGAGAAATGACTCCCGATGTCATTGGGCTATGAACTGGAGTGGACATTAGATCAAAATGCTATAGGGGATATATGATGGGATAATACAATGATGAATATATGATCGGGGTGTACAGTTGTACTGGTTGATATAGTACTAGTTTCCAATATTATTGCTGATATATCGTTTAAAGCTTGTGGTCTTGTCTGGTTAACTGAATGGAGAACATGATGTTCAATTCTAAATTATGGACTTTGGTGTACCTTGATTCCAGACAAACCAAATGATGGGTTATAAACTACCGTACTGTAATAGAGGTCTATTCCAGGATCATGTCAATGTTGATCCACCATCTGGACAGGCATGTCAGGTTCATGACGATTGTCATTACTGGGGATATCCAAGCAGCAACATTAAGCAAAACATACATTACCAAAACACATTACAGAATTATACATATTAAGATGATTGTCTCCTAATTGTATATTTTATAAATTTACAGTGTAGCAAATAATTGAAAAAGGTGACAATCATGCAATACCAACTCGTATAAACAATCATATATTATTATACACATCATTATCAGTGCGGATTTATTCCACTGGTGATTGGATGTCGCACATTTCAAAAGGATCCAAGGTCCCAGGAATCGACATCAAAAACGGCACAACCTGTGGTAACTTTCACTTATATGATTTATATGGATTTATATGGGGGTTTCCTAAGTCATGGGGGGACCCTGGGGCGGGCACCTTCTCCACCATGACATCCTGCTGATCCTTGGAACATCTTGGGCCATGGCCATGGGTCCCGGGGGATGTGTTGATCACTATGAAAATGGGGGCATGGGAAAATCATCGTAACATATCGTAACCCATAGGATCCATGTATATTGCTATATATGGTAACATGGATCCCATCAATATACCCCCTTTATGTTAGCATATATACCAGCACCATGGATCCTATGGGTAATGGTTTGTTCCTGGCACAATATCACCCTTTTCACTGGGTCAGCTTAAGGGGGAAAAAATGGAAAACACATGCAGGAAGCCTCGATTGGGTTTCTGATGAATCCTGTAAACAAATACTTCATCATCCCAAGTGATGCTTACATATCGTCAGAGTGAAATGCCAGGAAGCATCTGGGGACCGGCTGTATACCCGTGGATCCTGCACATCCAACTAGAAAATGACGACCTTCCTGAGATCCCTCGCTGGCATGATGCCCATCACTGAGCCAATGCAATCCCCGTGGGTGATGATCAGGAAATTTCGCCTCGGGACGAGGCAAAATCATAAATGGGTGGCATAAACCATCCCCAAATGCTAGGTTTATAATGGTTTATAGTGGTTTATAGCGACTATATTATGGTTTCTTATAGTTTATTAATGTTTATTACAGTATTGTGGTATTGTGATAAACCATGATAAACCCAATATTGGGTTTACCACATTACCCAGAAAGGTTTATTTGGCCCTGCAAGGATATTATATATATTATATATATGATATTATATGATATTATATGATATTACATGATATTATATGATATTATATGATATTATGTAATTACACCCATCGGATACCCAGAAGTCGTACAAGTATTGCTGAGTTCTGGGGGATCACCCGCCGACAATTGGGCCATCTAGATATGAACCATGAAGCCACACGTCCAGCCCAGTTCTTTGACACAAATCAATAGTCCTGAAGCATCGAACAACTTTATTGTTGGATGATATATATATATGGCATTTTTTGGACATTAATCATTTTAGTGGACAGGATCTATCCTCATGAAATCATACTTTGCCTTGAACTGCTGGTACCACCATGTGGCTTTGTCCGACACATCCGACACATCTGGCGGTCAATGCACTGGAGCAACCAACAACAGACTTCCATTATTGTCATTCCCTGGAATCATCTATCATCATATATCATGATTCATCAATAATCATCAATAATCATCAATATTCATCATATCCAACTTTTTTCAGGTCAAACGCTGTTTTGATTCTTTCTATGATGTAATCTCCCCACCCTCATCATCTCAATCATCTCGATCCACTTGTTCCTTCCTCACCCCACCCCATCTGCGCACACCACCTTTGGAATTGGTCGTGTGAGTCGGTGGGTGGGGTCACTTTGACAAAATACCTATATAGACTTGGGTCCATGATCAGCCCTGAGCTGCGGATTCCTGAAATGATTTAAATTGTCCGTTTCTCTTCATCTCACGCTATTCTCAGTCAAGTGCTTTTCCAGAATCTCCCAGTTTCAAGGATCTATAGTCTATAGTAGATTCAACTCATCTAACATCACCTCGTTGTTGGACCCCCTGAATTTTTGGGACTTCATATCGTTTTAGGACTCCCCCATCCCCAAGGCATCGGCAAGGCATCCCCAAGGCATCGGCACCGCGGTCCCAGGCACTTGGCAACGATGCCCCGTTGCAGGTACTGCAAGAATCGCAACGCGAATCGACGACGCGCGTCTTGCAGAGTCTCCGGCCAGGCCTTGATTCTGCGACCCCCGGGGATCCTGGGTAAACTAACATAAGTATGGAAAATCACCATTTTTAATGGGAAAACACACTATAAATGGCCATTTTCAATAGCTATGTTGGTTTACCAGAGGGTAAAATGCATGAAAAAAAAAGATTGAATTTGGTAAGATCCAATAGTAAAATGCTGATGAAATTGATGGATTAGATTTGTCCCTATCGTTTTTGGGTGTTAGTTCATATATAAGTGGAATCTGGTAATATCAAATTACATCAAAATATCCCATTGAAACTGGGTTGATGCAAGTGGCTGATAGAGGTGCCCAGTTGCAACGGTGTAGCCGAGTAGCAGAGCATCCCAGTTGGGGACGACGACGAAAATTACCCATGTCGTACAGCCAATAATAAACTCGGGATATTATTAAATATTATAAACTTATTCTTGGGATATTCCACAATTGGGATAATAACACCCAATTTTACCCATCTATTTTGCGTTTTGGGGGGTGTAAAAAACTGAGGATGTTCCACATATAGCAGCACAGTCGTGCTGTCTTGAGTCCAAGAAGGACCCAATAGTGAAATGGGGGTGTCTGAAAATAGGATACTTCATGATACTTCCAAATTTGCTGCTTAGTCCTCCTAAAAAATAAAATGGCAATAGCAATTTGGATGGCATACTGGCATACCCCATTTTAGCACACACCCAAATGTTGGATGAAGTGGAAGTCACTTTCAAACGGTGTAAAGCATCAACCAACAAGAAATACTCCTGTGTTATTCCACTAGCCCATTTTGGTTATAGGTCGACGATCAGCCTGTGGATTTCTGAAATGGATCTATCGTAGATTCACATCATTTAACACCACCTTGTTGTTGGACCAGAATCTGATTATTGTGCTTCAAATCCTCTGTAGTACCCCAAACAATGGAAAAGTCTGGATGGTATACAGTAAATGCCATTTTCGCCAGACTTTCCAGGTGTCCAACTCTTTCTATCTTCGGGGTCGCTACGTATTAGATCCACCATTTTCTTGCTGGTTTCCATACGAAAAGAAGGTGCCAATTCCAACCGGCTGCTGAGGCAGGGACGGGCGCTTGACCAATCAGTTTGGGCACCATGCTAATCCCATTGGCGCGACAATATTCAACCTGAGGAATGTAGGGATATCCCATGTCACTAGAATTGCTGTGATTTTGGGATATAGTCTAGTCTGAAATGATATATCAATATCACTGGGTTTTAACTGGATATTATATAACTGCAACTGGTAAACAATAACTGATGCTGATTGGTGGTTTCAACCACTTTGTAAAAACACATGATTGAACCACCAGCCACCAGCCAGGTCCTCAATTGGGATACCCCACAGTTCATTTTCCATAGATTTCCCCGTATTTTTTCTCATGTTGTTGCGGGTATGGGGCATTTCAAACAAGAACACATGGCTACAGGCCCGGACATGGGGATACCCCTAAAGTCCTTTGGTTGATATTTGTTCATTCCATGAACATATGGTGATTTAGTTTAGAATGAACCACACAACTCGAGGGGGCTGTGTGGTACTGCTGGAAGTGGGGTCAGCTGAATAAATCTACAGTGTACCAAGCTTGCCAAGCAGCAGCTATGGAAAAGGAACGCAAATGCGACACCGGCTGCTCCTGCAAAAGAACTGACACAGTGTCAAAATGTCCCGGTATGTGGTAGTACCAAGCAAGTAAACACTTCATATCCTCGCGGAAAAATGGATGTCTGTAACAAAAATCTACAAACATGTAATCATCAACAAAGTGCTATATGCCGTCCATCAACTTGCATCATCATCATCACCCCATCTAGGCATACTATCTGGGTAAATTATCATATTTCACTAACCTGAATCTTGCGGCCATAAAAGGGGATGATTTCCCTATATCTAAACCATATGATTCCAGTGAGGGAGAACAGTGAGGTCGTTATAATTTACCCAGAAGCCCCATGAAGCCCCAGGTCGTTGGCGTCGTCGTTTTTTCGTCCTCCCCCATGACGGAAGGGCCATAGATCTCTCCCAGAGACAGGTCGATCAGCATCTTGACATTGGGACCTGTCCAAGCTCTGGAAACTCATCGAGTGGCTGGATGGCTGGTCAGTAACTGGGTTGCAGCTTACCATAACTTTATAACTGGGATATAATGGAATATATCATATACATTCATATACCGTATACCGTATACCTATATATATATAATCCTATGTGTATGTATATATATGATTATATATGTATATATACACATAGTTCAAATATTCTCAATTTCTGATCCTTAGAGATCGTTGCCAATACACCTCATGCCAACGAACCTGGGGGTCCCAGCCTAAGCGTTTGCAAATCTTCACTGCGGTCTGTACACAGCGGGAATAAGGCGAGCAAACAACCACGTGGAAGGTGGAATCCTTCCTCAGTCGCATCAATTGCTTGGAGTTGTTCATACTGTAGTTGTTCATCCGCTGATTCTGGCTGATAGTCTTGACTGGAAATCGTGCAGTCGCAATACATTTTGATATATGGACATGCACATCACCCTAACGTATCGACTGTTGTCCGAACAGTTTGAAGATGCCTTTGATGAACCGACAAGTCACTTCTGAGCGTAGTCGTTGATGTGGGCACCCATGCCATCTGCCTGCCCGGAACGTTTTCCACGCTTTTCAGGACTGGAGGACAACCACAACTTCCCCATGAAACACGGTGGCAGCCACCATCCTACTGGTATCTACGCTCTGCCGGATAGAATGCATGGAATGATGCTATCATATGCTATCATATGCTATCTACAACTACCCCTTCGCCAACTGGTAGTAGTATCATGTAGTCATGTAGTATCCATGTTGTTGCTTCAATTCAATCCATCCAAAATGCATCAGCCGAGTCCTTCGGGGATCTTCATTTCCCAATACTCATAGAATATCCCCAACATTCGGACATATTTCACCATTGGCAAACAACATTCAAAAACGTTGAAGGTGTTTTTTTTCGCGCTTCACCGCTATTTTTAACACCGTTTGTTTTTTGCATCCGTCAACTAACCCAGGTGCCATGGTTCCGCCAATGACACATCCGTCCGTGCAGCTCGTTCTAGGCCTGTTCTAGGCCTGCATCACTGAGAGGTGGATCCAACGGAAACCTGGCACTGTTGGCAGCGCAGTTGTGCTTTCCGTTGGCCAGTTCTTTTGCTAGTTGGGGAACCACTGATTTGGTCAAACATGAGCAAATGTTGGGGTTCAAAGAAAATATATATACATATATATATATGTATATTATAATATAATATAATATAATATAATATAATATAATATAATACAATATATATATATATATATATATATGTATATATGTATATATATATATGTATAATAATATATATATATATATATGTATAATATAATAAATATATATATATATGTATAATATATATATATATATATATAGTAAAACATATATATATATATATATATGTAAAATATATAATATATATAATATAATTATATATAATATAATTTTATATGTTTTCTGTAAATAGTTATATATATAAGTATATAATTACTATCATCTGTTGCTATGCTCATCCTTATCCTCCTCATCAGGTGATCATCATTGAAGATCATGAAACTTGATCAATGCATATTTTGAGATGTTTGCCCTTTAATCCTTTCTATTTTTATATCCTCACTATATCGAGTATATTATGTTGCTTAAAATCCTGCAGTCATTGCTCAAAAAATATATCTTATCATTGTCTTATGTGCTGTATATAACTATTCCGCTAATTCATCAATCCCAGAACATGTTACACTATGGTACACTAACTTTATATTGTCCATGTCGATCTATCAATTATATACATATATATATACAATTATCTCCATATCCCCACTAATTAGTTGATATGATTCCAGGACATCCCTGAACCAACTTGTCGCCCCAACGGCGCCTGCGACCATCCTCGGAGCTGGACCAGCGTCCGCCCTCCCAAAACGCGAAGACGCCATCTGCGCGCTCCGCGTGGCGCACCACGCCGAAGAGCTGGGTCCTGGACCACAAAAAAGGAGACGTGGGAGGCGTTGGGAGATGAGAAGATGTTGATATTGATGTGGGTAAAACAATATGTCTATGATAGGTTTATATACCCATATGTCTATGATAGGTTTATACATGATATTCATATAATGTTGGCACAACAATAATAAACCATCCCCCATTTATATCACCATTTTTATAGGTGGTATGTTTACCATTCCTGGTTGGTTTTTGGTTTTACCCACATGAATAGAAACATATAAGCAATGAACATGGGGATATTCATGTATAGAATGGGATATATACATGGAATAGAATTAATCGAGATATGGTATATTCAGCTTAATGGGATGTTAATAAGACATATAAGCATTAAACATGAGGATATAAGTGGACATTCATGGGATCCCATCCGATCCCCTTGATATTAGGCAACCACCCAACTGGATTCCACCATTTTTTTCTCAGAAAATGAGGTTTTTTGGGGATAGGATATCTGGTTGGTGGTGCAACAACCATCTTGAAGAATATGAAAGTCAATGGGAAGGATTATCCCATGTATTATGGAAAATAAAACATGTTTGAAACCACCAACCAGATATAGTTGTGTTCTTTTTTTCATGAAGCTTACGTGGTGTGAGTTCTCTTGCGTTGCAACATGGCTGAGAGTAGGATTAACCCATGTTATATGGGCCCTTGACATTCAATGAAATCAATATGCTGTTTGCTGTACACCATCGCCGCATTGCCCTTGAATTCTGTTTCACCTGCCTCAGCCTTTCCACCCAGACTCAGTTTCTTTTAGGATGATGATCCGCGGAAGCTGCTGGGTGGATGATTAGCCCTCGAGATTTACTGGAAACACGTGGACATGTCCTATGGCTGGATTTACATATACAAACACCAGGGATGCTCTAGTAGTAGGTCCTTTGATGTGACAGCATCGAAGATGTCTTGCCAGGAAGTCATGTGTCGTGGTGTGTATATATATATATACGTATATATATATATATATATGTACGTTTTGCACTCAATTCATGGTTCTTGTTCATCGCATGAAACATGACAGGCCCATGCAAGATATGTTGGGGAATTTAACCACTTTTTTCTGGAATTTACTAGGACTTGGGCACTGGGTGTTTACTTCAGAGTTGGTTGGGATATGTTATATGTAGAATCAAAGCCGCCTTCAACCCCACTTACGCGTAATGTAGACCTGTAATCTATGGCATATATGGTAATTTATGTATAGAGAACAAGAAACAACAGGGAGAGAGAGAGAGAGAGAGGCTCATCACAGTCTTACACCCTCATTCCATTCCACCAGCACAAAAGTTCTCCCGAAACTTGGTGTCCCAACCCATCAACATTGGAAAAAACAATGGAACATAATATGTATGATTATGATCATATTATATATATAATATCATAATATACTATATTATATCAATGGCCATTTCAGGAACCTAAATTGGAGGTACTACCATATGTAAGGCCTATGTAAGGCCTATGTAAGGGGATATACCCCCAAAATATGGCCTTATATGGTACAGTACCTCCATTTTAGGATCCTGAAATTCCCATTGATTATATAAGTTATAAAATCATATAAAATCAACATAGATCAGAATCTTCGACCTGTTACCAGGGCTGAGGAACTGACGGTAACTTTCTCTTCTGCCACCCTGCCACCAGGAGATTGCTCCTGGGTCAGCCAGGCAGCCAGGTGAGTGCATTGGGATGAAAAAAACCTTGAAACTATGGCAATATATACCGACACAATGATTGATAATACATTATGAAACATGGAGATTCAATGAGATTCATATATTATATTATGAAAAATGGGAATATGGAGATATAATATAGTATAATATGATGATATAACATGATGAGTGATATTAAAGCGGGATAGAAGTACATCACAAAGAAAATAATTATCCAGGTATAATTATAATAAACATATAACCGATAAACATGGGCATATAACTGGATATAATGGATATAATGGTATACTCATGGGCTGGAATAGATCCAATCTGATCCAATACAAATCCAGGGTTTCGTTTGGAATGTATCTAAACATCACAGTAAGTATATCATCCAGAAGCAAAGACCACCAGGGCTATGTTGGAATCATGATTGAAACCATAAAATGGAACATCAGGACGTCAAAAACTGCTGTTCTACACATTGAAAACAGGAAACACTAACTTCTCACCAACCTTTAAGAAAAGTTAAGAAATTAACATTCGAAATCAGAACAGTATCGAGACAGAAAGGGAGCCTGCCGTGTACCCCATGGGATGGGAAATGCAACGGTTACACCTTAAAGTGCTTGTCATGAAACTAGCAAACGGGGTGTTCCCAGAATGGGATTTACCTCAAGACTCAAGACATGAAGTGACGATAATTTTTGGGATCTTAAGGGTACTCCATCTTCGACAAACTCTTGTCGTGGTCCTGAAGGTGGCTTTCGAGGGAGCCTTGCCCCTGGAAACGTCATTTCCCATGACGACTGTCCCTTGAGGACAGATCAGCGGTAGGCGCAGCTAGAAATAGCTAGCTGTATGATCTGATTTGCGTAGGGCGGCACATGGTTTATCATCAATCTAGAGACAAATCTCTCCCATTGGCATGTCTGGTGCATTTCATTATATTTCATTATATAATCATCACATTTTGGGGTTGTTTGGGTCAAATCATCCTGATACCCTGAGCATGTCTTACACTATGACGCAACATATGCTATTGCAGTGCCTGCTTGGTTGAGAGCTGCTGACTGAGGAAAGCCGTGGTTGCTCAGTGCTCGATTTAAAGTTCTGGGTCAGCAAAACTCCAAACTTTAAACAACGTGTGGCACGATGAAAGCTGTAAGCCAGCAGCAATCCAGCACCCCGAAACTCCATGACATTCATTCAACGCTTAATCCTACAGCCTTCTCCACCAATCATGGCTCACATGCTGACTGTCTTCATGCTGACAGCAATCTCCAAGCTTTGGGCCGGCATTTGGCATGCCAGGCATGCCCATGCCGGGCATGCCCGGCATCCCAGGCATCCCGGGCATGCCCGCCATGTTTGGGAAGCCAGCGAAAGGACTGTTTCCTGCCACTGAGAGGTCATTGAACTCTGACAGAAATGGATGTAGATGGTGGATTCAAACCATTGCAAACAACTTGATTGTGTGATTGCGTTTCATCACTAATTCCAACTAATTACACTAGGAGTCTGAAAGAACAATAGTGTCAAACCCTCATGAATAAATCCTGCTTGATCAATCAAGGGGTTCCCACACAATAGCGACACTCCCAAATCTCCCAACTAACATGACGATCCTGCCATCTGTAAACCATCTTGGTGGGTTGATAATTATGACTGGTGTGTTTCTTCTTTATGTAAACAACTAATTAATTTAAGGCAATACGTAGTATGACTATTTGGATGACTATTTAAGCTACCAGCATGTCACCAAGTATGACATACCCTCTGGTAAACTAACATAAATATAGGAAATCACCATTTTTAATGGGTAAATCCACTATAAATGGGCCATGTTCAATAGCTTTTTGTATGTTTACCAGGCCGGGTCACCATCTCAGCCGTCCTCCCAAAGGCCAATCCCCTAAGCCTTCCCCCAAAGCATACCTTCGAACGCAGGAATCATCCCACCGGTGGAATCATCCAGGAAAATCACCATCCGTGGTGGTACCCTCCCTAGTCATGGTAGGTCTATGGCATTGGCACGGCATTGGGTTATATTGGGTTTATCGCATTAGTATATCAACCTATATATCAACCTATATCAACCGATATCAACCTATATCACTGTTGGAACTCCATCAGCCTGGTGGTGAAAAAAACAAAAACAAAACGCATACGAGCCAGTTCGGGATTGTCATCCCAACTCTTTGGGAACACGAAACCAGTTTTGGATCAGTGCATAATTACTTCCGAACAGGTCAAATGGTTGAAGGGTTGGTATGAAGAGACACAACAGATGCAAGGTGATCAAAGGTGCAGCTAAGCACCCAACGGATTGCCAGCGTTCAGTTCGCCTGCGACGAACAGATTTGGCCATGGGACCTGTTACCTGGTTGGCCAGTTTGGTACTGTCCCAGGTGTTGGGATTTGCTGATTCAAACAAGCAAAACACACCAGCTGATTGTGAGGAATTAAGTTGGGCTAATGCCAAACTCTCCTATGAATACAAAAAACACATCCAAACCCAGACTGGTAGTGTGGGCATTAAGTGTTCAAATCTTGCTGCATTCATAGCCAAGTTGCTGAAGAGTGAACTGCGATTTCGTTCACTACCTTGGCAGTTGTTGCGGCCGGAAAGACATTGCAAACCACGTGAAACCAACGCAACCTGGAATTCAACAAGATCTCGAAACTTGCATGAAGGCGAATTGAATTGAACATATTGAACAAACATATCGTTTGCAGTTATATATATAATTCTATTTCCTAGACCCTTCAAACACCACCAAGAAAAATGTAAACATACTCGAATTATGGGGTAACACACCTTTTTTTGTGGGTACTTGGAGAGTCAACGTTCACATTATTTTACCCAGATGCATGTTTTAGTTTTGTTTGTTCCGGTGTGAGCTAAGCAGTGATCGCCAGTCGAATCAAGCCCCTGGCCGCGTTTCCGTCGGTTGTTGTATGGTTGGTACCTGACAGGTACCCCATGGTACCCAAAAATCATGTTCTTTTCCTACGAAAAACATAGGGAAATAACTAGGGCATACTAGGGCTAAATGAGAAATATAGGAACAAGAATAGGGAAACAAGAAGGGAACTAAATAGGGAAATAAATATATTATAGGGAAATAAATGCAGACATAAATGGGGACAACAATAGGGACAATAAATAGTATTAAATAGTGATATAAATAAACAATAGGAGACAGAAACATGGAAAAACAAATAGGGAAACAAACAGGGAAAGAAATACGGAACCAAATTATGGTGAAATAAATAGAGAAATAACAAGGAACATCAATACGGAAATAAATGGGGAAATAAATAGGTACATGAATAGGGAATTAATGGGAAAATGAATAGGGAAATTAAACATTATATATATATGTAGGGAAGTAAATGGGAACATAAATAGGGAAATAGAAAAAAAAACATGGGGACAATAGGCAAATAAAAGAGAATACATGAAGTAAATAGGGAAAAGATGGGAAAATAAATAGGGAAATCAATGGCAAACATAAATAGGGAAATCGATGGCAAACATAAATAGGGAAATAAGAATGGACACAATTAGGGAACACAGTAAGCACATTACATCGACTTTAATTTCATCGTGCCAGTCACTGGGATTGATACCTCCCTTTAGCTGCAGCTCGGCGCACGTGGTCTTGGCCATCAAGTGGGCTAGGAGACCGAAGATGATCATCGCCCAGATCTCAGCAAGAAACACATCAACACACCTTGTGAACGTACACATGAGTATATGTGTCATGGTCGAGTTATATGATATGGGTATTGATATACGTATATATATATATATATATTTACATATATATATATATACATACATATATATATATATATACAATGTATGTATATAATATTTTTTTTTCCAACTGAAGCCGCCATACGTGCCATGGTCCTCCGTTAAATGCTTTTCAGGGGGTATGGTCATTGGATCATGGATTTCCCACGGCATGAATATGATCATCCCCGATGGAGTGGACAATCATCCCCGATGATATTCCATGATACAAGTATTTCCCTATAATCACTCGCACTAATAAATATATATATATATATATCATATCATATCATGTATGAACTTATGTATATACAGTATAAAATATATAGTATATATATATATATTATCAGGTATAGATTCCGATATCCCCTAGAAAAATTAGCTCAGCTCACAGCTCACAGCTCAGTCTCAGGCCACAGGAGGCAGATGGAAAGCTTCTGGCAACCAGAAATTGCACCTGAACGGCGAAGCATCGGCCCCATATGGGGTTTCCACAAATGGAGGTATCCCAATAGCTGGATGGTTTATAATGGAAAATCCTATTAAAATGAATGATTTAGGGGGTAGCCCTATTTCAGGAAAGCCTCATAGGACTCATATGGCTATCTTGGAGGGAAACTGATGAAGCCATGGAATGGGGAAGAATGGGGTATCCTATTTGCAGGCCCCATCAATCATGGACCAAAGCATCCTCAAGATTGGGGTTGTCCAAACTCCTTTTGCATTTTCCTATCTTGCTGATTTCTATCAGCCCTCATATACTGCTTCATGACCATCCCGAAAATGCCTTGGCTAATTCACGGCGTCAACATTAGGATGCCACTTTTCATGCCTAATCCTTAGTCGAAGCATACATTGTTCTCCGTCAGAATGGGATTTCAATCTTTCACCAATATCAACGTGCTATTCTATCAGTTCTGATGGAACATACGTCAAAAATGAACAATAATAAAACCAAATGATGGATACTTAACCATTATTCACCCATTTAATCGCCTTGATCCAGTTCTCGTCTCCAAACGACACACCCAGAAAACCCCAACAAAAAACCTGCGCTTCCCGACCACCCAAAGATGCTCTCCATGGGATCTTTGCCGTCTTTTTTCTTCCTGGTTAAACAGTTCCCCAAAGGCAGCCGAAAGACCACACAAATGGTTTGGTCCTATTTTTTCAGGGAATATTAGATATGGATCATGATCAATCCATTTTTTTCGGGGAATATTAGGATCATGGATCATCATGAATCATGATCTTAATCCATTTTTGATAGGATATTTTGGGGAAGAGGCCAATGGGGGTATGAGGAAACCCATCCCTCCGATCAAAATAGAGCCTGCCATAAGTTGGCGGTTAGAACACAATTCTTTGCAAGCAAGAATAGGAGCGATTCTCAAGGTCTATGTTAGTTGAGGGGATGGTAACTATTGACTATTGCAAACATTGAGACAAAACGAGGTTGACAGGTTTGTGGATGCAATACCGGGTAGAGTAATCAAACATCTGCCAATGTACACACCTCCCATGTTTGATAACATCGCCATGCAGTTGGATACAAATTGGCGGATTCGCTATGGTCAAGGTGCCAACCCCACAACCGTTCGCCAATGGAAACCGCAGCACAAAAATGCTGCAAAGTGCACAAACAAAATACAATCCCAAACTTCCAAAACAGAACCCAAGTGACCCCAATGGTTCTGAAGTAAGGAAAATGGTTCACAAAACTGAAAACAGTGACGTCAAAACATATTGTGAACGTATGATTTCATGTATGTTTTGCTAAGATATATCCTATGTTCAAAACTGCTTCTGAATTTTGGATCGGCCGGTGTGAGTTCACCACTTGAGGGTAGGACCTATGAGTAATGGATGTTCATCCCACCCTAAAGGGTATGTGGTATTGACCCATCCTCATATCTCCCTGTTTATCTAGAAATGTTATGCAACGTATCAATCGACATTAACATCTTTAACTTCAATCGCATATATATATATATATCCCCAAGGACACTAAAGATCTACAATGTGTTGGTCCAATCCCGCCGGGTGTGAATCCCATCAGCGGCAAGCAACTTCTTCTCTGGTTTCTTTGGGTCGCCTCAGCCCATGTCCAGCAGCAAGGCACCGGTGATTTGTTCCCGTAATTCTCATGGTGGTTTCCTGTATGAGTTTTGTTCCCAATCAAACCAAGCCATGACATTGAGACTGCTGCTTAATCTTGGCAAACCTAATCTTGTTGCTTACTTGAGTGTTGCATGCAAGCTAGACCTGGTCAATAGCCATGGTTAAGCAGAATGATAATGATACTGTACATGGCACAAAAAATGCCGGACTCTCCTCGGGTTATGGATCACTCTATCTATCTATCTATCTGTCTATCTATCTATTTATCTGTCTGTCAAGCTATCTATCTATCTATCTAATCTAATCTATAACTTATCTTATCTTATCTAATCTATCTATCTAATCGAATCAAATCTAATCTAATCTAAAATCTAATCTAATCTAATCTAATCTATCTATCTACCTACCTACCTAGCTACCTACCTAGCTAGCTATCTATCTATCTAATCTAATCTAATCTAATCTATCCTATCCTATCCTATCCTATCCATCCATCTATCTATCTATACTATATATATATGTAAGTGGATTAAGTGGGACTATATCATGATATTGCTTTGTCATGCTTTGTCCGAATCCTTGGCCATGATTTTGATTTGGAAAACAACGATAAACCATGAGATTTCAGGGGGGTCCCAGGGTTTTGTTCCCACGATGTTCACCCCATGGCACCATTGATTTTTCACGTCCAAGAAGCTGATGCTCGCTGCATCGCCGAAGGTCGAAGCTTTTCCTGCCACATGGGGGGCTATGGCTATAGCAACCCCCAAATGGATAGAACATTTACTTACCCTCTGGTAATTTAACATAGCTATTGAAAATGGCCATTTATAGTGGATTTTCCCATTAAAAAATGTGATTTTCCATAGTTATGTTAGTTTACCAGAGGGTAATTCTCACTATTTCAGCATTGGAGTTTACTTTTCTATCTTGATCAATGGGGTTAATTACTACTTACTCTTCCAGATCAATGGGATTCAATGGGGATATTTCTGGGATGGGTCAATAGCTGTAATAATCCATATATTTTGAAACATGTTGTGGAATGAACCCCATTGAACATCCATAACTGCTGAGAGATTTGATGCGAGCAGAAGGAAACCAGGCTTTGACGCGTACCCGTAGGTGGATTATGTGGTTTTGATTTTCGATCTACCCTCTGGTAATTTAACGTAGCTATCGAAAATGGCCATTAATAGTGGATTTTCCCATTAAAAATGGTGATTTTCCATAGCTATGTTAAATTACCAGAGGGTACTACTAAGGATGGAATCACTTTATATAAAGCAATTTCAAACCTGTCTTTGGATCCACCAAATTGGTTTTAGCACAAGAATCGATCCCAAAATGGAGAGTAAAGCAACCACAATAATGATGCGAATATTGCAAGCGCATACAACGGCTGGTCATGTTCCAAAGAAATGAGGGATTTCTCAACAACCATCCCTCTCTGGATGCCGCATACGTTGCATCATGTTGCACCCCTGTCATGGACTGGTTGTGCTATGGTAGAAAAAGGGCATGTACAATGATACACATGGGAATTATTTATCATATCACCATATATCACCCACAAATAGTTGGGGAGCTCATTGCACTAAAAAAATGGAAACGTATCTCCAAAATACGGCACTTTACCATCCAGAAACAAGGGTTTGCTAGTAACGCATCTGAGTATCACAGACACACACACACAAAACACCGAATTGTCCCACCCAAACAAAAATGGATGAACATGCATCATTTACCAACAAAAAATGAAGCACATGGCCCGCCCTTTGTGTAGCACTCGCTTCGCTGCAGCCAAGTATCGTAACACAAAGGCTTGCTCAAAGGCTCGAAGACTTGTCGGAGGCGTTTCCTCTTCAGGAACGTCTCGTCGAATTTGTTCATCAAACCATCGCCATTTTAATCCTAGTGATTCATGGGTATAATATGTTTTGGGTGCAATTCGACCCTAGACCCAAAAAAAATGGTGGCATCAAAAAATGGGATATGCATCTGCATGATGCATGCGGTTTTGCGTCAGATCTACAGACGCAGATTGAACACTAATTCTTGGTTTCCCGGTTTCCCAATGTGTTGTAGGGTCGATGTTTCCAAATGTGTGGGTCCTTTTTTTCCATCCATCTTCACTTTTGCATGCTTTTGCACCATTTGTTCCCATTGTTTGCAAATGTTTATCCATGCGAAAGCCAGAAAATTGGATGCTAAACCACCATTTTGATTGGATAATAAACCCATCTCGTTTGGATGGTTCCACCTGAGCGTTTCCGTTGGATAAATGGACTGGCCGAAAACAGGCTACACCCCATTCCAAGTCGGACTGGCGTTTATGGAAAACCACCATGAGTTCTCCAGTGTTTTGATGCAGTGGGGTAAATATTCCCCATAAGATCCCATATTCATAAACAAATAGGATTGTTATGGGATGCTATTATAATAGGATGTTATTATAATATAATATGGGATGTTATTATAATATTCATATTATGGGATGTTATTATAATAGGTTTGTCTAAAAACTATAGGGGAAAACTCCCAATTCCAATGGACTACTACCAGTTTCATCAGTTTTCCTGACTTTTTTATGGCCATGTTGAGGGCGTGTCAGTTTTTCAGGACACACATTTCATTATTCCATAACGTCCATAAGTACCCCCAGAATCCCCACTATAATTACTAAATTGTTACCAACATGATTGTTGTCCATCATCGGATTCATTCCACTGTATATTCCAAATATTCCAAATACCTGTATACCTGCAATCTATCTAAAGTACATGTCCATGAGTTGTAATCATCAATTGAAAGTTCAACAAATAATGTAACACCTCATAAACCCCTTATACAATTACCATGTATCTATCTAATCCAATCCCATCGAATCTAATCCAATCTAAACCTATCTATCTAATCCTATCTATCTATCTATCGATCGATCTATCTATCTTATCTAATCTAATCTAATCTATCTATCTATCTATCTATATAACTAATCATAATCTAATCCTATCCTATCCTATCTATTTATCTATCTACATACATAAATATGTGCATATATATATAACTATATTATACAATTATATATATATATATAAATATGGATAGTTATACATATACATATATATATATATATATATATATATACATAGTTATATATATATATACACGTCACCCACCAGCAAGGCACCGCCAAAATCTTCTCGAAGTGGTGCAGGGCCACCGGATCGCGGCGTCCCTGTGGGATGATGGGATGATGGGATTGGTTACGGGGGGACGTTGGAACTACTTGAAATTACTGGGATTTAAGGGGACTTAATGAGATTTAATGGGATTTAATGGGATGAAATTTATTGGATTTACTTGAAATATCATGGGAAGGTCAGTTAATAACCAGCTAAAGAGTGATGTAATTGTTATTTATACAATTGGTTGAAATTGGCAAAGACACGGATTTAACTGACAAGAATTGGGTTTCAGAAAACCAATATTGGTATTTATCGCAACATACTTATGTAGTTGTCAATATAGTGCCGGGTGAGGTTCTGCGTGCTTGATAGGGTGGTTTTGGTCAACAAATGCCAATCAATGAGGTTCTTGCCCAGTATAGGGTTGATTGGTTGGCTAAGAGTTGTTCTCACAAACCCGACAAGTCTAAGTTTTTTCTGGTTTTTAGCTATATAACAGTTTGCGTGGGGACACAAGGTTTGTGCGTCCACTACTCCTATGCCATAGTGTGTCATGTCTCACTGCGTTCCTGCTTTGGAGGGAAGGTTTGCAGGTTCTGCCCAAGACTAAAAACCACAGTTTTGGCAATGGTTTCAAAATAAGTGCAAGCCTGATGACAAAGAGCTTTCAGTAGCCTTTCTTTTCACCGTCCTTGATGACGTAGGAGTCGTTTTTTTCATGGTGTGCTCGGCAAATGATAAATCATTTGTAGTTACAATGTATGTATGTATGTATATATATATATATATCAGTCACTGTCATGTACATACATATACCAGTACATACAGTTACATAACTGTTTGATATCATATCATATAAATATATATATATTATGTATAACATTGCAAAACACTTATAAAACCTCAGTTAATGTGTTCAACGGTCTGGAAGCACCTCCTCATTGCTGCTGCGCAGAAAGGTCCGCCGCACCACGAAGTCCATCTCCGCGAAGGTGTAGTTTTCGGTCAGATCTGGGACGTTGCAGTTACCGCTGTTGGGTTCGTAGAGTAGTGGACTCCAGCATTGCCAAATTGGTTATCATATTGTGGGTGGTAGAAACTTTCAAAACATGGTTGATTTTATTACTTTGCCAACATTATGTGTTCATGTCAAATTGGGGTCAGTAAAAACATGTTTTTTTTAAAAAAAAACATATATTATATTACCCTCTGGTAATTTAACGTAGCTATTGAAAATGGCCATTTATAGTGGATTTACCCATGAAAAATAGTGATTTTCCATAGCTATGTTAGTTTACCAGAGGGTAATGCAATATGATGAGTCGATGTGCCACTATCGCCACAACTTTTTTTCGGCCGGCCGATCATCTGAGAGTCCCGTCTGGCCAGGGTGTCGACAGCCTGGCGCTGACTGTTTGTCTGCCCTCAACCACGGGATGACAACGAGGATCGTAGAGGTGTTTACTGTGCTTACGAAATGGTTAGTAACTCTTCTTCAAAACCACGCATACACAAACAATTGGAATGGTTCCCTAATTTGTATTCGAAGTGTTTGAATGAAATCTGAGCAGTGCCAAATGATTCCTGAGTTTCTGAGGCATGTTTTTTTGTTGCAAGGGTTTCTAGTTCATAGGGTAGAATACCTTAAAATCATATTGCAGGTGTATAAAGATATTATGTATTATAATGTATATATATATATATATTACATTATAATATATAATCAACTTGACCATCATGACTTGGGCTAATATCCTCATGATTGCAGTTTCAACTTGATTTTTTTAGTGGCTCATATCCTGTCCAGAACATGATGTAACTACCAGAATAGGGGTGTCTCAAAACATGGGAACACATTTGAATCTCATAGTCATCATTTCCCCACTTTTTCATGGCCATGTCTGTACATCCCCGAATTTGAGACAAATCCATATTGGGAACGGAACTATAAATATATATATATACCGTATTACCATGTACACAAATCACTATCCAATTAAACCATATTGAACCCACAAGCCAGGTGGGTTTTTCCTCAACCGCGGGATATCACCCCATCACATGTGGCATCATTAGTGTATCTGCATCTATGTTCGGACAACCCCAAATCATCTTACCCTCTAGTAAACTAACATAAGTATGGAAAATCACCATTTTCAATGGGTAAATCAACTATAAAGGCCATTTTCAATAGCTTTTTGCATGTTTACCAGGCCGGGTAAATCCCCATCGTTTCCCATGAAATCCCATGGCTCCCATGCTGCCCAGCGCCCACCGATTCCCTCAAGGCAGATCCCCAGGGAGCATCGACGCGTGAGACCTGAGACGTTTAGGGCGGGTTTGTTGAAGCGTCAAACATGGTGACTTTAGAGGTGATACCCTATGGTAAACATACAAAAAGCTATTGAAAATGATCATTTATAGTGAGTTTTCCCATTGAAAATGGTGATTTTCCATAGTTATGTTAGTTTACCAGAGGTGATACCCTATGATAACATATGATAACCATGGGAGTAATAGCGGTTAATGGTGCTATGCAATGGCTAATAATAATATCTACAGTAATAATTGATAGATGCTGATAGTGGCTGTACATGGGTGTACCCTCTGGTAATCAAACGCGGCAATGGAAAATCCCCAGCCTAAATGCAGGCTTCAACGGGACGATCATCAGTTGGATTTTCCATTGCCACAGTGAGGGTATAGCCATAGCTTAAATAGTTGGGACCCCAATTGCGGATGCTTCGGATGCTTGGGGGGGCATTCAATATTAGGGGCATGAGAGTATAGCATATTATAATATTTTATAACATTTTATAACTCTATTTTTGTAAGGGGCTCCAACCAAAATCAGCAGTTTACCTTCAGTAAATCCAAATATGTGGCAACCTTCTTGAGGCTTGCTGTTGTGGGCGCCCCGTTGCCTGCGCAAGCAGCTTCAGCAAGAACTGTTTGCGCTCTGCCTGCTGGCGTTTCCATGAATGGACAAGCTTGGATACGGATGGATAAGAAAGATAAGGTTCCTATACACAGTGATTGAACCCAAATCAGATAAACACAAATACAGCCAATCCAATCACACCCTTCCCAAGTATACCCATTGATATCAATACTTAGATCATATCCCACAGCAGTAGGTCAAGCTGTTTGAAGCAAGTACCTGGTTCTGCATGTTCCAACGTGAAATTCTCTACAATATGGAATGCGCCAAGGGTTGTTCTCCTCAATGTACACCCAAAAATAAGAAAATCATGAAGATTAAATTCTAGAAATACATAATTTCAGTCTGAAAAAAACATATTATCAGTGAGTGATTAATGTTGTAAACACAATCATGAACAATCTTATTGACAAACCTTTGGGGATTCAGTTTACATCATCCAGGGTATACCCAATAATAAAGCCTCTATTGGGAATGGTTTATATATGTTTATATATTCTTGGGTTTGTCACATCGTAGATTATCACCAATAATCAATCCAATAAATGATGGTCCACTATGTGTGATTACCAATCCCCAATAATTACCTAATAACAAACCATTAATGGTAAATTACTCCAATAATTCTCAGGGTGGCTCCAAACACCCCAGGTACAAGGAGGGTAAATGGGGTAAATATAAGGTAAAATGACCAATTTGGCAACCTTGTGGCTATCATTTATCTACAATGAGTTAGAGCAACCCTGATTATACCAAATTATTGGTAAATTACCATCCAATGACAATTACTGAGAATGAAGAGCCGTAATAAATTATCCATCCATGTTATTGGTAGTAATTGCCCAATAATTATATATGGTAAATACCCTTTTTCATTACCCAATAAATTAGCCAATTAACGATGGCGATTCTGCATTACCAACATCTTGGTTCATACCACCAACATGGTAAATCATTGGGGTGGATCCTATTGCCCACCTGGCTGGGTGCTGCTATCTGAACCACCCAACCGAAGGGGAAGAGCCTGGGCACTGGGGCGTCACTGGAAAACATCTGACAGAGAAACAATCTGGAAATGCTCTGTTCAAAATAGTTCATGTTGGTTCAGAGTGTTTGTTCATCCTAGTCCTAGTCCTAGATGTCCTAGTCACTAGTCTGAGACATAAGCAAGAGGGACATGGTGGACCGTTTAAAGATCAGATTGCTAAAAAAAAACTTCAAAGAATACTTGGTGGAAAGAACATGCCACCCATTCCATGGGCCCCTCCTACTTTTCGTTTTGCGCCGGCGGCTTCTGGTGACAACAACTGTCTGAGTGCCCGTGCTCGATTGGATGAAGAAAACTACTGGGTTCTGCACCTGAAACTATTCAGATCCAGGCGCCTTAGAAACATGAGCCATGTGTAGCTGGTTCAAAGTTGAAATGCGGAGTGGAAAACCCAATTATAGCTTATATCATTTACAGGAAACCATGGTTTTTACCATCAAATATAGGGCTTTCCTGTAGATTTTCCCATCATCCAATTCTATTACCAATTGATTGTCGAAATTTTATGACGAAGTGTTGGGTTGCAAGATTCAAGATGCTTTGCATTGCTTGGCAGGGGTGGCCCAGGAAAGTACGCTTCAACAGTGTAGCAATGCGTTCCCGCAAAAGTGACGTTCTGCAATCAGGAAAGAACTACTTGCTAAGACATCTTGACTTGTAAGTGCTAAACAAAAAAGACAACACATTCACTCGTCGTATCCTGTTCCAAAACAGTCAAGCATCATTTTCCTAGACCCTCCCGCACTCCAACCAACCTATGAAGTAAAAAAAATGGGTGAGACCGCTACAAGTTGATTGGCGACACAAATGATTATATTAATTGTTACACATCATTACCATATATCACCCATACCATTCATCTCGTTATTGCTGGTCGTCCGCTAGATCCTTCCCACAACGTCTCCATAGCAGGTCACTGGGCAGCCCCGCTGGCAGTCGCAACACACACAACCCTCTGTGGACTTCTGGATACCTGCAGAGTTCAGTCAAAGCCGCCAAGCAGTTCCGCTTTCGGCTTTCGTGGGAATTTGACGGAGATATAACAAACAATATGAGGCTTTAAGATTTATTGACCATGATAGGAGGGTTAACAATGAAGCCTTTGAATGGTTTGCATCACAAATCATGGTGAAAAGAGGGTGTATATATATATATATATATGTATACGCCAATATATTCTGAAATACGCCCCGTTAAATGAACAGATCCAATACCAAACCAAGGATTTCTTTGGTGAGGTATTTAATCTTAGGGGATGGCATGTTCAGGGTTCCTACTGTTTCCTCATTTCATCTAGTCTATAATTAATTTGACAATATTAGACATCACCTTTGAGAGGATTAAACCAAGATTTCAGCACCAAAACGTGATCTTTAAGTCCCAATAATGGGGACATGTAAACAGCTCGAGCTATTTAAGGCCGTTGCGTGTTCCCAAAGTTGGTTGAACCACTGGGAGGAGTAGCTCCGCTTCTATGATAGTCACAGTGACAGTGAGGCAAATATTTAGGGATACGCAATACCAGCTGAGCATTTTAGATCCACCGACAATCTCCCAAAGATGTACAATTTCATATTCGCACACATTCATGAACCAAACATATCCAAAAATGGCAAAACATGGGTGAAGGTTGGGGGTGAAAACCTTGCTTGGTATACCACTGGTGAAATGTGAGCCCGATTGCAGCTTGGAACGACTCCAATGTTCATATATGTTCATTGTACACGTCCCTGCAAGAATGCAACCACCATCCAACATGCCTTTGTTTTGTTCTTGTTCTTCTTGTTGCTGTTGTCATTGATCTTTGTGTTGTCAAGTGTCAATACCATAGGTATATATAATATAATATATAGTAGTATATATTATTATTAGTATTATTATTATTACTATATCTAATTAATCATATTTTCATATATTTACTAATATACATATGAAGTTCTTCATATCACACTCCAGCTCAAGGTGTTTTACCATGTTTTAGCCATGCCTCACTGAGACATTGCCGAATCGATGTCGTCGCTTCAGGTGCCATTTCCTGCAGCATTTCCATACTTTTTGGCACTCGCAAGGAAGAAACAAGAGACGTTCAACTGCTGAGCTCCATACCAAACCCTCCACGAGAATCAAGACTGGTTTCTGCGAAGAAGAAGCTGTCGACAAGGCTTTCCTGCACCGCACTTTGGTCAGAGCTACAACGAATGGTTTTTCGGGTTTCCACCTGATTATGTATATGGTCAAGCCATTGGGTATCCCGGTATCCCAAAAAAGGGAGAGACTCGTCAATATTTAGTTGCAAGAATTGGTAGTCTGGCGAGTCATTTTAGCCCACTGCCACTTGCTTTCTTCCTTTCCAACTTCCAACACATTCAAACAGCCCTGGCATCAAGCTGCAACCCCTTGCCAAATTGCTTTCACCACGCTGTCAACCCTGCAAATCTCTTTCAGCAGTAGATTCAGAACACACCACTTTCCACACGGTTACCCTACTCCAATCAAACATGGTTTGATGAAAATCCTCATCGAACCGTCCATTTAGTTCGGGGTCCCCAGCCGTGGTTGATGATCCCAATGAACCCAAACTGAATCCCATCAAACTACAGTACATTGATTCCCAATCAAATCACCATTTTGAATGGAAAAATCCCATCCAAGGCTACCCAAAAGCCCAACCCCTCCGCCCTCCGCCCTCCACCCTAACCTGCAAAAGTCAACCTTGACAGCCTCTTGAGCTGCTAAGTGAAGCACCTGCCGTCGCGAAAGTGCGGGGTGTCATCAATGGTAGAAACTACCTCAAATACCAAGATTTGCTGATTGGCTCGCCGATCAACAGCTGTTAAATGTCACAAGCAATACTGTACTAATTAATACCCTCTGGTTATGACTAACAGTTCGCCATGGTATAGATGGCCCATAGAAATAGATGCTTTACCTATTAATAGCATTGTGATTTTCCATGGCTATGTTAAATAACCAAATGGTAATAATAATAATAACAAACATAGTAATATTATATCATAGCAATAATAACAGTAACACCAGTGGTACACGGGTGAATGTGATTCAAGTGAGGAATGTCTGACTCCAACAAATTGGTTGTTTCTACATCTAGACTCTAGACCCATCAAATCGATTCCAATTGGACGTTACTTCGCCATTGGGGAAAGTAATCGTGTCTGGCGCAAAGACAGCAAAAACTCCGTTGGTGTCTTGAGATTCTGGTACACTTGTACAGCTTCAAGCCTTCTGTGGTTCCGAAGTCCTGAAACTAACAACTACCCGAAATGTTAAGCACAACATTCTTCGATTCATGGAACTTCAAAACGAACAGGCTCCAAATATGCTACCGCTACCATTCGAAATGGACCGTCTTCGATTTCCATCTTTAATCCTACGGATATTGATGGACAGGGTTAAAAGTGTCTGAAAATGCTGGATCCCCCCAGACGGCAATTAAAAACCAGCGAACATGATGAGCATCCCATTGAAATTGGGGGTGTTCCCCTAAATCTTCAGACAAATCCATATATCATCAGCTATTTTGGTTATATATATATATCCCCCGTTGTATATATATATATAACCCCATTATATAGTTACAAATATACATATATATATATATAATTATATATATATGTCCCATAAATACCATGGATATCCCCAATACATCCCCCATAAACCCATGACATCCCATGACCATCCCCGCCTGTGCGTCGGCCGCGGCGGCGGCCGCCTCGGCCAGAGCGCGTTTGCCCGAGCCCATGGGGCCACTCAACAGCAACGCAGTGCGCCTGGCGATGCATTGGGAGTGGAGGAAATGGTGGGGAACATCTCCACCGGAAATCCAAGTGGAAAACAGTGGGGATGGGAAGTAACTCAGCCTTTTCCATATTGGTCATATTGGACACATGAAGAATTGTGGTAATATGTATATATAATGTGTATATATATAATTAATTTACCCAGTCTGCAAGTGTGCATCTTGCAACATCTCAGCGCTGCAAATGGGTCGGACTGGCTCCTCCTCACGGATCAAGTATTTCACTACAAACTCCTACAAGTTACAGTAGGTCTGGAGTTGCCTCAACATAGCTTGCCACCTGCCAAACAACCAACCCACTCTGCAAAGCCAGCCGGAAACACTCGGCCGACCGCCAAAAGATGCGATGAAAGTCGCTCTGGACCTGAGATTCACGGTGAGATACCGCTAGCTGGGCTAAACGTGTGGAACCGCACCATCCCATTGGTATCCCATTGGCTATCAAATATCAGTCATCAACCTTGATCAATGGTCAATCATCAAGGATCATCAAGGATCATCAAGGATCATCAAGGTAGGATATTTGATATCATGATATCACTATCACCATCCCATGGGTTACATCCCAAATGTATCCAAATGTTCCGTATCAACCCTGCCCTTGCCATTTTGGGCTTCCCTGAGGCGATAACCATTTTCAAAGGCAAGGTGACTGCTTCACGCAACATCACCTGGGTCCAGGCACTTGGGGGTGTGACGTTTGCTGCCAAATTAGGGGATTAGATTCTGATTAGATGGGATTAGGGGATATATATATGGGGATATTTGGGGATTGGCACTCAACATGTTATGCAATATGTTATGCAATGTTTTTCACCAAAAAGAAAGGATATCGGCATCAGCACTAGCAGGAGTAAGACCAGCGACGCCATACCATATTGACTGTCAACAAGAAACAAACATCAAACAAACATGCTGAAGAACCACACCACCCTGGCCCTCGGATGAAGAATGAACGTCGCATTGCTAAAACTGCATACCAAGAAGGTTGCAGTACGAGCTAATTTGAAAGGAAGCACAATGACAAGCACAATGAGAAGCACAATGAGTGTCCTTCATGCCATTTACATTCATTTACTACATATAGTTACTATAGGTATAGACACGTATAGACAGTATAGAGGTTTAAAATGGTTTAAATAGAAACCTGGAAAACCGTGTCGAGGGAAGCCGAACTTACTGAAAGGTTCGGATTGCTCATTCATCATCATTCATCATATGCATCCCACCATCCATTCTCCACCTTGGCATCATCCATACCATGCAGTTCGGTGTGTGGACTTTGAGCTTGTTGCACCATGAGCCTTCCAGCGAAGTAAAATTTCACAGGCCAGGATTTGCTTCAAAATGTCAACTGCAAATGGACAAACCCTTCAGGAACCAACCCTATGGATACCTCTAGTTCACAAATTGCTACAGTTCACAAATTTCACAAATCAGAAATTCATTTTCACAAATTGCTTGGGTCATGATACCCCCTACTGATCATTCCGACATGTTTATTCATTTTGTGATAGCCTCTGCCAGTCATCGATCCCCTCGCCTGGTGGGACATTCGTCCTGGCTCCGAGATTTTGTTTGCGGAAAAAAATGTGACCGTAAACTGCAAACGTCAATAGATTGGTCTACAACAAATGAAACTCTGCAGGAACCATGGATTTTTCGACTAATTATGTACATTTAAATACAAGGATTTCCTGTACATGTTCACTCAAAGCAATTATTACGGGATCTGTGGGGTTTCATGCTAGATTCTAGCTAGATTTCACTCTGTTGTGTAGCCACAAATAAGCTCTATAGTAGGCCGAGAAGAGGGATACATAGAGCAATGAGCAATGGGAATGAATGCACCCTGCATATCCAACATTGACTGGTCCAGTGACTAGGCGTGGTAACCACCCCCATCATATACCCCTTGTCCAATATTTAGTCAGTTTAGCCCATAGCTCCATCATGTCTTATAATTCTCTATTGGATTTTGATATATAGAAACACCATGAAACACACATATACCCTCTGGTAAACTAACATAGCTATTGAAAATGGCCATTTATAGTGAGTTTTCCCATTAAAAATGGTGATTGTCCATAGTTATGTTGGTTTACCAGAGGGTATACATCCAAAACCAAGGATTGACAACTCTCCTGTCCACGTTTGGGACTGACATCTGATGCACCCGACCGCCTCGCAGCGACTCGCAGGCAGGAGCGCCAGCGCGAGGAGCAGCAACATTGGCCGCATCCTCCCAGTACATGGTTGGTCTTCTTCTCATAAAATCCCATGGAAAATGCGATACATTCAGGATTTAACCAACTATTCATAAGTATATATAGGGCTTTTATGTATATTATATAATATATATATATTATATACACTTGTATATTATATATAATTATACATATAAATTATATTATATTATATTACGGTAACTACATTTAAATATACGGATTTTTTTAACATACGAACAGGAATTTTAGACTACCTCCGAGAAGGTTTTCCTTGGCCCGCCAAGCCATTTAAACATACGGAATCCAATTCATTTAAACATACTGCAACCACATTTAAGTATACGAACTTGTATTTCATACTACCTCCGGGGCCTTGCGGTCTGGCCCGCCCTCCACATATTTAAATGTCGTTACCGTATTCTGGTTATAGGATTTTACCAGGACATCAGAACTAGCCAATGGGGTGACCTTTGCTGGGACCCAGGGACATGGTGAGGCTGCGAGGCCTCACTAGGAGGTTTGAAAAAAAAACAACTGCCAGGTAACACAACTGCCACAACTCACCAAATTCCGTTGATTTCCCTTAATGATGATTAATGATGATTAATGATGGTTAATGATGGTTAATGATGGTTAATGAGGGTTAATGATGGTTAATGATGATGATATTGAATTGGAGATCCACATGCCTTAATACATGTTCTTTTTTTCGATGATAACTCTCAACTTTAGACATATTATATCCATGTAGATCTGGTAGCCAAGCGTCCAAAGTAAGTCACCAGCTTTGGGTGACGATGAGATTGACACTAACGCAATGCCTGTGGGCTGCCACTACTACTGCTTGCTGTGCCTTTGCCTGCCATAGAACTGCATAGCATCTATATATATATATATATATGTGTTTCAGGATCTTCAGGACATGCTGACTGACTGACTGACATGGCTATTATCCTCTGGCAAACTAACATAGCTATTGAAAATGACCATTTATAGTGGATTTTCCCATTGAAAATGGTGATTTTCCATAGTTACGTTAGTTTATCCTATGAAATCAGCCATTACAAAATGGATTCCTTCAGCCATCAGCCATTCATGTTGCTTCCCATGTGCTTTTCTGTGAGGCTGCCAGCCAGAAACGCAGCCAGATTTCTGCCATCTGACGGACGAAGCCACAACCCCATCGTTTCTCTTCGATATGACTCCTTTATCATCCACATATATACATATATACATATGTATATAAATATATATGTATGTGTATATATATATGTGTATGTATATATATATATATGTATGTGTATATATAAATATATATGTTAATGATATCCCCCAACTCAGTCACCTTAGTTGGATGTTGACAGATGTTGAAATGCTTCGCTTTCACTGAAACTTTCACACTTTTTCTGTCAAGCGTCGCCAGGTACCTCGGTTCAGGGATGGTCTGCCCTCGCCATTGAACGGTTCCCACTACCAGTGCCAAATGCCAAAAAAAAGTGAGGTTCTCACATTCTCGGGGCTTCAAAAGGCCAATATCTACAGGGAAAAAACAGTTTAATCATTCATCATGTTTCATCACTTGAATCAGTTCATGTCCTGAAATGGGGGTACCCCGAAATCATCCATTTGAATAGGATTTTCCATTATAAACCAACAATTTTGGGGGTCCACCATTTATGGAAACCCCCATTTTGGGGTCCCCGAATCTTTGGTGACCCACCAGAGCCCTGGCTGGTTTTCTGAGTCCACAACGCCCTGCCAGAAGCGTCTGTAGCGTTCACTGCGCTCGAGGAGCTCCTGTTGAACATGTTGCATGATGAGATGCCATGCCAATCATTTGATGTATCATACTCTCATGCATTGTATGTATGTAATGTAATGCAATGTAATGCAATGCAATGTAATGTAATGTATGTATATTATCATATATATATATATATATATCTATATACATATATATATATATATATATGTATGTGTTGGGTATACATACATAGATTACAATGCATTGCAATGCATGGCATTGCATTACATTACACTACATATAATAATGTAATATAATATCATATAATGCAATATACTAAAACATAATATATACATATTATACATATACATAATAAATGAAAACACACACACACATATATATATACATACATAGTAAATATATATATATATCTAATAATAATATCACATAAAGCCATACAATATATCATAATAAGAAATAATGTAATACTATAAACTATAATATATAGAATACAATACAATATGATATAATATAATATAATATAATTTGATAAAGTATACCATAGTAGAACAATGTGATTTAACCTATAATATAATGCAATACAATACAATACATTATAAAACAGTAGTATGATATTCACATACATAATATGATGTTGTTTAAACTAATAATAGAAAACAATATAATACAATATAATAACAACATGTTGTATCTTATATGATTTAACATAATGTAATATGGTATATCATAAGTCATAGTATATCATAATATATCATAACATATCATAATATATCATAATATAAATACATATATATATATATAACCTGGTCGGTGGTTTCAACCCCTCTGAAACATATTAGTCACTTGGGATTATTATTCCCAATATATAGACAAAAACAATGTTCCAAACCACCAACCAGTAGCAATATCATACCACACAATAACCTGTTTTAATAACATACAATAATACAATATATAGAATAATGTGATTTCATATAATGCAATGTAATATATCTTAAAAAAAAAAACAGCAACAACAACAACATATGAATTGATATATGAACAGAAATAAACTAGTCAACTCATCCAATCTAAACTCTGCATCTATCAGGCTCGTAGCTCTTGAATTTCTCTTGGGCTCAGACCTGATGTGGACCTTCTTCACTCACGACACCATCCTGCGAAATCTGGGGGTGGTTCAATGTGGGCCACCCACATGTCCAACTGGAATGTATACTGTATATATAATTATATATAATTATGTATATTAAGAGTGGTTCCCCTGAAATGTCAAGACTATTGGCGAAATTGCTAAAACTATTGAATGAACCTAACGTTTTGATACATTTGTGGCCGCTTCTCAAATGCTCGAAACAAGTCCCACTCAAAACCCGTGCGTGCATGTGTGCACAACAACAAAAAGGTGTATTGAAAGAAGATAACAAATACTCACAACAAACCGAAACAAAACAAAACCAAGGAAAACCTCTGGTAAATCATGGTCATGAGTCATGGCTGCCTGAAAAGGTGATTGTCCCATACAAAACATGTGGTTGCAGTTGTAACCTCATGTTCATCTGCTTTTTGGTTATGCATTTTCTTGGTTGCATGCCAGGTACAGTATATAGTCATCCTGGAGTAATTAGATAGAATGTGGATATTTCAAACAGACTCCCAATCATTGGAATCCTATTGATTTTTGTTTTTGGAGGTGCCCTAAAATTGGGGTACATGCCCCCAAATCATCCAAGTCATGAAATATAATTTTACTATTGAAACCATATATATATAGTATAACCATGTTAATTTTCCCACCATTTTTCCAGCATTTTCATGGTCAAATCCCAATCTTTCATGGCTCTAAATATACATCTCCTGTACCATCTGGTTATGACTGACATAGCCATGGCATAGATGGCCCATAGAAATAGATGGTTTACCTATTAATAGCATGGTGATTTTCCATGGCGAACTGTGAATGTCATAACCAGATGGTACAAATCCATACGAATTCGCCTCCAAAAAGGCCACCACATCACATCGCTCCACCGTGGCCAAACGATGCGCCACGATCAGCGAAGTGCGCCCTCGCATGTTTAAGGTCCAAAGATGGGATCATAGATGGGATCATAGCCGTAAACATATCTGTTTGGTGGTTTCAACCCCTCTGAAACTATGATTTATAGGTGATATGTATGATATATCTATCAATAGCTATGGCTTATAGGTGATATATCTATCAATAGCTATGGTTTATAGGTGATATATCTATAGCTGGTCGGTGGTGCAATAACCATCTTGAAAAATATGAGTTCGTCAATGGGAAGGATGACATCCCATATAATATGAAATGGAAAATAAAAGTCATATTTGAAACTACCATCCAGTTCTGTATGTTTGATAGGGGAAAGGATGATCAATTGTTATTTTTGTTGGGGGTAACCCTAGCCTCTGTTTAAAGAAAAAAAACATATCTAAATTGACATTGTTTTGGCCCATTTTGTCAAAATTATTGCACCAGTGAAATTGAACCTATTATTGATCATCATGTATCATTCTGTGCCTTCTTGAATATGTTTCGTCACCAGTGCTCCGAGTAGCCTCTGAAAAGGCGTTTCTGAAACCCCAAAAACCATCCCTGTTGCAGCAGTTTCTGAAAGTCTCTGTTCATATTGTTTCATCATTTCAAAACAAAAAAATCCATCACTCTAGACAATTTTCTGACATTGTTGAGCCATTTCCCAATCCGTTCGTTTCCCACACTTGGGGTATCCCAAAACCATTGGTTACCAAGAAAATGCATCAATTTGCCATCCTTTCCGAACTCAACCCACTAAACTGCTTGGTTCACAGGTATTCCTGTTGTGTAACCTCCCATAATTTTATCCTCATGTATTGGTTAATAACCAGTACTTAACCATTAAATATCCATCAAAGCGCGGTTCAATGGTTGTGGGTATCCCTGTGACCCTCGTTGATAATTGCATTTTGCAATGTGTGATAACCACTACATCAGTCGGCGGTTCATTAAAATATTACAATGGATTTGTCCAAAAGTGGCATATATCCGGCAAACCATTGGTTAATCATCATATGTCCCGTTGAATTGACACTTTTGGGGTATATACCCTATTTTCAGACATACCTAAAATTTGCCACTGTTTTCCCATCCAGCAAATAACAAACAAACAGCAATTATCAGCATGGTTATATAGGGTCACATACTGATGGCAGAAATATGCCACTGAAAACTGATGGCATATGAGCATCGAATATCTCGAGAATCGTCGAAACCTGCCATCTGATGGTGTGATGCTTTTAGCAATGAAACAAGATAGGCATCAAAATGGCATGCCAACTGTGTGTGTGTAGATACCTGTGGAAACATCTGATCTCAACGGCTTGCACTCTTTCCAAGAAATTTGTACAGGAACGCATTGGAAACTGCAGTTTTATCAGCTGTTTTCCCCGATGGAGCGCCCCAAAGCAAAGGAAAAATTCGAAAACGGCAAAGAAACCCGTTGAAAGGATGGAAACTGCAACTTATCAGGAATTTGGCAGAAGCCGCACAAAGCAAAGGAAAACTTTGAAAATTGCAGAGAAAAATAGAGAAAATAAGCCATGTGCCATCGGCTTGTATGTAGTGACATGCTCAAATTCTGCAGGAAACCTTGGCAATGGACGAAAGAAACTTGGCTTCTTGGTCCCCTTAGCGCAATGAAATCATGAAAATGAGGCTTTCCTGCAGTGGGAAAAGCATGGAAATTGCAACTTTTTGAGCAGTTTCCCGGATGGAGCGCCCCAAAGCAAAGGAAAAACTAGAAAACGGCAAAGAAACCCATTGAAAGGATGGAAACTGCAACTTTTTCAGCAATTTGGCAGAAGCCGCCCGGCCCAACGCAAAGGAAAACCTTGAAAATTGCAGAGAAAATAAGCCATGTGCCATCTGTTTGTATGTAGTGTCATGCTCAAATTCCGCAGGAGACCTTGGCAATGGACGAAAGAAACTGGGTTTGGGCGCAATGAGATCATAAAAGTGATGCTTTGCTGCAGTGGGAAAAACATGGAAATTGCAACTTTTTCAGCATTTTAGCAGAAGACGCCCAAAGCAAAGGAAAACCTTGAAAATTGCAGAGAAAATAAGCCATGTGCCATCTGTTTGTATGTAGTGACATGCTCAAATTCCGCAGGAAACCTTGGCAATGGACGAAAGAAACTGGGTTTGGTCCCCTTAGCGCAGTGAAATCATAAAATTGAGGCTTTCCTGCAGTGGGAAAAGCATGGAAATTGCAATTTTTTCAGCAGTTGTCCCAGATGGAGCGCCGTAAAGCAAAGGAAAAACTAGAAAATTGCAAAGAAACCCATTGAAAGGATGGAAGCTGCAACTTTTTCGTGTGACCCCTTTATCCATCGAAAATTGCATTCAGGCATGCCATCTGTTTGAGTGCAACAACTGGTAGGATATCAACAGGTGGGTTATTTGCATTTCTGATGGCATATTGACGTCCTTTTGCCTATGCCATCTGATTGAAACCCCCTATAAAACCGGTAAATAGTCATCAAATTGATGGTTAAATATTGTTTGTATTCATTGTTTGATATCCCAGTATAGCACCATCATATCCCCATGTTCTCTCCCACATGTGGGTTTGTCTGACTTGAGAGCAGGCGGAGGCGGACGAAAAGGTAGTGTAGTGGGAGAGGAGTGGTGTCAAAATGCTGCGCCCCTAAGATGATACACCAAAAACGTTTTTGCGCAGTCTAAGATGATTTTATCCAGAGCATGACTGCATGACACTGTGTCT
>Ga0126342_10000873_pt1 | contig 37959 bp, 28 predicted proteins | sample Cyp1metagenome_FD_92528 | JGI IMG/M metagenome (GOLD analysis project Ga0126342, IMG submission 92528) | Coral microbial communities from Lord Howe Island, Old Settlement Bay, Australia - Cyphastrea 1 metagenome | ecosystem: Host-associated > Invertebrates > Cnidaria > Coral ... | reverse complement strand
TGCCCAGTGGATTCCCTTCGGGGATCATCCGATAAAATTGGAACGATACAGAGAAGATTAGCATGGCCCCTGCGCAAGGATGACACGCACAAATCGAGAAGTGTAACAAGTTTTTTGCTCATGAGTGACTGAATGTATGTCTGTATGGATGGCCTCGAGACCTGCCTTGAGGCCTGCCTCGAGTCTTGCCTCATCTTCGCCAAGTCTCTCCTTTGCCGCGCTGCAATTTCCATAGCCTCGAGGCCTGCCTCGAGGCTTGCCTCATCCTAGCAAAGTGTCTGTTTTGCTCCACTTTCCATAGCATCAATGGCAATTTCCATAGCCTCGAGGCTATACCAGATTTATAGGTGTCGTATTTGGTGCAGATGAAATGCGCAGAACCAGTGGAAACAAAGCTACAAGCACACCTTTAGTGGGCACCTTGAGCCAAACATTGTTGGCCAAGTATAGGTTTATGACCTTACCCCGGATTGCTGGAGCATGGAGCAAGTTATCATTATAGATAACGTATTGGATTTTCGATTTCATGTTGTAAAAGCCATGACAAGTAGTGTACACTTTACAGTCATAGGCAACAACAATATAGTGGGCTCCGTTTGGGGACCACTATGTGGTATGAACATGCATGCAATACGAGTAGGGGTTCATTCGAGTGATTTCTTCTCATCAATTTGAAGTGCACACTCAAGGTCAACATCAACAACATCCCTGTTTTCAGTCTACTTCTATTCACAAAAAAATATCTTCCGTAAGACTGGCACTTGCTAAGGCGGCGAGCAAGCTGTTTGAATTCCACACACCATCCAGGCTCATGCAATAGAATTGCCGATATAGTGTCCTCAGCATCACCAGATATCACCAGCATCTGTCAGATCCAACTTCTGTATCGAGCTACGCTGGAAACACTACAGTATTTTTTGGAGTCGGCCAGCTTAGGGGCAGCATATTGGAAGACTAGGACTTGGCAATCTGCTACCCAGCTTTTTCATGTTTTCTATAAATCTTTCTCTGACTTCAGCTGAGTCTCAACGTCGGCTCTTGACAACTCCCTGTCAAATAAACCACACTGTGACTTGTTCAAAAGAATGCGCCCATGACGTACCATTTGCGCACGTCTTTGGCTCAGGAGGCGTTCAACCATCAAGAGCCACCTGCCAAAAGCCACAGAGAGCCATCGAAAAGCAGATGACCACCAGAATGTAAGAACTATGACAATTATTGAACTGCTTTTTGTTGGGCCCCAATTAGTATAGTATATCATAGTATATCATAGTATATCTATATAGTCGTGTATATATTATGTGTATATATGTGTATATCAAATGGTCATATCTTCTAAACTCATGGGTAAACTCTCCTGGATTGGAACATTCGTCCAGGCTAAAATTGTGAAAAACCACCAGACCACCAGACGTCGCCTGCTCGGAACAACCCAGGTCACTGGGGTCACTCGGACCGGCTCCTGAGCATCAAGAGACTCAACCTGCTCGGCTGATATAGACCTTGGCGTCGTTGGCGTCGTGAGCGTCGTTGGCGTCAGAGAAATGACATCTTCGGTATCAGCACATTTCACTGCCATAGCCGGCCTTGCCTGAGACGTTCTGCTCATTCTGATAGACATTCTAGAAATTTCTAGAATACATTCTGTGCCACAGGTCTGGACATCTGCTTTTGTCACCAACATCAAAGATATCAAAGCATCTGCGCTTGCGCAAAACAAACGCTCCTGACGTTGCTTATTCGGGTTCCCGTAGGCAGCGGAGCTCGTGTCCGACCCCCTGCAGCGCAGAAACCACAATCGGAAACACGACATTTTGCCGCGGCCTTGGACCTATATGAAGTACCGTCTCATTCAGAAACATTTTCAATGACCCCACTGGTGAAAAGAATCAGAACCTATACAGTATGAATAGTATGAGAACTTCCGCCATATTTCGAACATTCTGAAGATTCGCATTTTTGGCACAGTCATCGCCGAGAAAACCCTGCGTGCACCGTCATGACTTCCCATACTACACCGTCTGTTTTTACACAGCAAAACAAGGCCGAGTTAGATGCCGACTTCGGCCAGCAGCTGCCAGCCTTCTCGTCTTCAGATCCTGGGAAAAAAGGCCGAGATGCACAGCAGTTCTCTCAGCGGATTGAATTTTTGTTGGAACTGTCTTTCTGATTTTATGACAGTACATATGAATGATTACCATTATCATTGTTAAAAGATTACTATAAATTCATTCATCTGATGATTATGGATTTCATTGATAATTACAAGAATTTCATTCATATGACCATTCAATGATTACCATTCTCAATATTACCAGTATCATTGTATCATGGATGATGGATGTCTTGAGTCCCAATTTTCTCCCCATCTTGATAAGGAAATCTCACTCTGACTGCGCCCAGCATCTAGTGGCTCAATGTATTCAGGCTCTTGAGTTGCACACCACCTTAGCAGGAAGCCAAAATCTGTCATGGGTCAACATGCAAACTCAAATGGAAACTCAAAACATCCCGGCAGCCATTGGGGATCTAATGAATCTATATGAATCTCAAGAATCTCAAACAAAAAACGTGGATTTTGAGAATTCAAATGTAAATCATACACATGTCCGAGTTTTTCATCCCCGATTTTCAGAATGGCACAGTCGTGATTTCCGGGTCCCAAGGGATTCAAATCGAAGCACAAGGTCTTTGAGGCAGACATTTGCTCCCGGGCTGCGAGTAGACTCTCCTGACTAAAACGCAGCGTGACTGTTGAGGACATCGCAGAAAAAGTAAACAAATAATCCGAATCCACAAACAGAATCATGTGGGTAAAACTGGCTGTCATGTTTACCCCCAGAAAGATCACCATTTTTAAAGCTGGTATGTAGAAACCATTCCCAGTCGACTGGGTGGTTTACGACATTGTTTTACCCAACAGATCCTGTTTTTGGATCTTTTTGGACAACCTGATGTCGCGCCTGAAAGGGACCCAATGCGGGAGGAACATACACCCCCCCCACCGGGCGCAAATCTTCGACTCCATGTGCGAAGCTGCAGCGGTCATTGGAGCAAGCTCCGGTGGTCATAAACGCCTGGCACCTAGGTCGTTGAAAGCTTACCCTCTCCCAAATGCTCCATGTATGGAATATGTATCTACATTTACTCCAAAAATTGCACAAATGTAGGTAAATATTCCATACATGGAGCATCTGGGTCTGGTAAACATACAAAAAACTATGGAAAATCACCATCTTTCATAGGTAAATCAACTATAAATGGACCAATTTCAGTAGGTAGTCAGCCAGTAGATTTCAAAGAAAAAGTGGTATGTCTGAAAACGTTGTGTACCCCATTGTACACATTGTTGTGTTTTTCCATCAATTTTTCCCTACGACATGGTTATGATTGGAGGCATACCACCATTTCCAGACACACCAATTTTTACAAATGATTGCCTGTTTGAGCACACAAAAACTTCGATCTGAGTGCCCAACAACTTCGTTTTCCTTGGATGCTGTTGGTAGAATCGCTGGAATATCATCTGAACATCTTTTATAGGGGACGATTGCTAACCAATATTAGGATTGGGTATTCTCCCAATCCATGCTGGGAATCCCTACTAACATCTCTCAACATCTATTGACATCGATTAACATCTGTTGACATCTATTGACATCGAGTAACATCTATTACCATCTATTGGCATCTATTAACTAACCAACTTCTCCCATGTTGTTTCCGCCTTGGCGTGCTAAGCTTCGTTAGGTCAGGCCTGAAGAGGAGCTCACTGAGGTCGTGAGCAAAAAAGCAATGGTCCTGCGCCGAAAACCACTGGGTTTTAGAGTGCCTGCAATGTGGGGCCCCTCTTTGATAGCTAAGTTGGTGCAACTAACTCCAATAACTATGGTTTATGGCTCTTATAACTATAGTTAATATAGGGTTTATTTTAAAACTGGGGGGCTCCACATTGTAGAAATCATTGGATTGGTTTAATGGATGTTAATAGATGTTGTTAATAGGGATGTTCCTATCATTTACATGTTCAGATGGTTCAACAAAAATTGTTGGGACAATTTTTAACCGGAAACCCCCATATAAAAAATGGCTCAAACCATGGTTTCCGGTTTAGAGTTTCCGAAAAAAAAAACAAAATAGAAAAACATGTTCTTATCCGAAGTGAAATGTAAAAATGTTTTCTTTTTTTTTACCGTGGTACACACGATTCCATCTAGTGAATCATGATTTGCCGTCATTGTCCCTGAAACAAAAAAACACATGGTAGAACCCATTTTCAGACACATCTGAAGATCAATGGTGCGCATCTGTAAATGCAATGGTGAGAAACGACAAACTTATTGCCACTTGCAATGCGACCAATTCGAAGTTCAATAGCAGCAGCTCACACAAGAAAAAAACGCAAGAAACGATTGGTATAATCCAAGCCTCGAATTTGCAGTAACCCTTTGTGAAGTGCTTGCAGAGTTTTGTCCTTAGCGGTTCCAAAGCTATCCTATCTTCCAAACAGGACAATATTGGCACATCTTACAACCAAAATCATTGGCATTCATCAACCACATACCCATAGGATCCATGTATGGTATATATGCTAACATTGGGGATATATTGATGGTAAATGTTACCATATTTAGCATACATGGATCCTATGGGATATAGATGTTGCTGAAAATGGATGGGATATACCCGCAAATGGCAAGGGATATTCGATGAAGTCGATGAAATCGATTACAAAAACAAATCCAAGCGGCTTCACAAATTGGATCATGGGCTGAGCATGGCTACCATTCGGTTTCACAATATGTTTCGCGGGCTTCACACGGGGTCCAAATGCAACACCTCCCTGACCGAGCATTTCGGTCGAGATAGTCTGTGTGAGGCAATGAAATAAATCCTGAAGCCAGCACAACGGACAGCTCGAATATTGCGCAATGCTTCAATAGGACACTTGTGTACAGTTTTTTTTGTACGAGTTCATTGTCGTGTTGCTGAAAGGAGGTTGACAGTTTGCATAATGGATTTTTGTTACCAACGGACCACCCAGGGCAGTTCACGTCAGTTTTCCATGCCACTTCGACGCTTAATAAACCCATTTAACACGTTTAAAAACCTGCAAGAAGGCCTTAGTTTGGTCAGGAGATATTTATGCTCTGACCAGAAATTAGCCATCATTTCCATTCATTGGGCAGAATTTGGCAGAGTGGTTCCTTGTGGAAGTTGAAGGTTCTAAATATCGCGTATGAAACCAAGAAAAACAACAATCTTGAGATTGAAAATGAAAAGATGTGTGAGTGCAGGGGTCAAACAAGAAACAAAACGCCAGACCACGACGCATGGGAATCCAAATCGGCAACGGCATTTTTCATATTTAGAGTTTCTTCGAAATGTTTCGAATGTCATCTTGCGTCAGATTCTGAAAATGTTTGGACTAGACAACGGTAAGCAAAACAACAGCGCACGGCCATGAAACAATTGGGCGCAGCTGTTATGTTTGACTGGTTTCATGGCACAAAGGCAACACATCGGGCAACAAAGGACAGAAAGGTTAATACCAAAATTAAAAGAAATGTTCCTTTTCAAAATCGCTTAAATTTCCTGTTAAAACGTAACATATTGCCAATCAATTGATTTCGAAGTTTTCACCTATAATATTAAATTTAATTAAAAACCTAAAAACAAACAACTAAAATGTTCCTTTTCAAAATCGCTTCAATTTCCTTTGAAAACCTAATTAAAATATTGCCAATCAATTGATTTCGAAGTTTTCACCTAATATTGAAATAAAAACCTTGATGTTAAAAAATTAAAAAAACACAGTTCAACATCAATTAGATTTCCTTTTAATCTTGTAAAACTTAATATAAATTAATGCCCAAACAATGATTTCGAAGTTTTCCCTATAAAATTAAATTAAAAACAAGATTAAAAATTAACATTTTCTATTTCAAATTTGATTAAATTTCCTTTTAAAACCTAATTACGATATTGCCAAACATTTTATTTCAATGATTTCTCCAAATAGCAAATTAGAAACCTTATTTTTTGATCTTAAAAGACGGACCCTAATCAGAAACACCCGGCGGACACCCGGGCCTGACTAGATTTTATTACTGAGGGGTGAAACCCACAAATTGGCCCTTCATTGTATTTTTTTCTCCAGCAGCGTAAGCGAATAGGGTCTTCAGCCCAGAATAGCTCCGGTGTGCACTGGTGCGGGCGCCGGGTCAGGTTCAACGGGGTTCGGGAGAAGGTTCTGGAGAAAGTCTGGGAGGCTTTGGTGCAGAGCCAGGTCAGGTTCAACAGGGTTGCAGAGAAGGTTCCGGAGAAGGCTTGGGTGCAGAGCCAGGTCAGGTTCAACAGGGTTCCAGAGAACGGTCCGGAGAAGGTTCCGCAGAAGGTCTGGGAGGCTTTGGTGCAGAGCCACGTCAGGTTCAACAGGGTTCCGGAGACCGGAGAAGGTTCCGGAAATTTCCGGAAGGCTTTGCCGCAGAGCCGGGCCGGGTTCAACGAGGTTCCCGAGGTTTCGGAAGGGTTGGTGCAGAGCTGGGCTAGGTTCAACGAGGTTCCAGAGGTTCCGGAAGGCTGTGGTGGAGAGCCGTGCCAGGTTCAACGAGGTTCCGGAGAAGGTTCTGGAGAAGGTTCCGGAAGGGTTTTGGTGCGGCCAGGTTCAACGAGGCTTCTAGTAGGTTCCGGTGCGATTCCGGGAGTGTGTCGGCGCAGCTTTTAGGTCAAGTTCCAGCAAATTTCGGACAAAAAAAATGCGAAAATAACTTACTGCTGCTGTTGGGGATACCACCGAAGCTTATCTTTTAATGGGAATCAATGAAAAATCAAATTGGTCGGCCAGTCGGATTTTTCCTCAAATATTAACGCGGGCCCGAGTTTTTTAGGATTTTGGGGGGTTAGTAATCGGATGCTGTCAAATGCGTGGTCACTGAGTTCACGGTTCTATGTTATTTCAGCATTTGGCAAACAAATGGAACGGTGACAATCCCAGTTTCGCATCAAAGCTTCAAACATCTAACCCTACTTGCCCATGCGATAGTACACGGGATTTGCTTGAACATAGCACCACTTGCACCAGTCACACACTATATGGTCAATCTATGTCAATCCATGTCGTGCCAGATGTCGAAACCAGAAAGCGAGGCGCTGTAGATAGTTTCTGGATGTTTCTGGGCAACTGTTGGGAACCAAGGGCCGTTCTCGAAAGTGCCAAAACAAATTATATAATCCAAATCCATCTCCAAACTCCTGGAAAGCCGTCATCCCATTTTTTGGGTTCGCTGCTTCACGCATATTCTGCTGTGCACGTAGGTTTTGCAACCATGACTAGGCGTCAGAAGCTTAGAAGAGATTCACGCAAACAGTCGACACGACTCTATTCCAATGACCAAACAATTTGGGTTTTTAGTGTTCCAGCCTGAAAAGAAACCCGAAGTTTTCCAGCAATTCTTCCCCAGTGCTGGTGTTTTGCATAGGGCACACTCGCTGAAGGAGTTCGATCGAGAAAGCAGGACACAGCACTGTGTCCTGGCGATCGATGCCCGAAGAATCAGTGGAATCCAACACATGGGGGATGAGAGCGTCAATGGGAAATCTTCAGAATCCTAAAATGGAGGTACATTAGTACATTAGTACCACATAAGACATAAGGTCATATCTTGTGGGGATATTCCCTGAAATTGAGGCCTTATATATCCTTATATTAAAGGCCTTATATACGGTAGGGACCTCCAATCAATCGGTTCCTGAGTCATGGCCATTGAGAGAGTGGAATGTAGTGGAAATATCAATGAATATCATATAAGAATAGAAGCCGAGGCCGAGATTCCAGATTTTTTTTCACAGCATAGCACATCCTGCAAAAAAACAACGCGTTTTATCATCAGTGATAACTACGTTAACTTGGGCAATGATCCCACATCATCCATGATCATCCAGGTAGGATGAACCCCCCAGCTGGGATGGTAAACAGTTTACTACCCACTGTGCCTTCAATAAGTGCAACAAATCCTCCGGCTCCAAAAAGATCTCTCTGTCCTGCCATGGATTTAAAAGAACGGAAAAAGGATAAAAAAGGCCTCTGATCGACTGGGAATGGCCGGGAATAAGCTGTGCGATTTTCACAGTTTTCTTCAGCTAAAAGAAGCTGGTCAGAGATATAACCAACACATGTTACCCTCTTGTTATTTAACATAGCCATGGTATAGATGGCCCATAGAAATAGATGGTTTACCTATTAAAATTGGGGATTTTCCATGGCTATGTTAAATAACCAGATGGTAACAAATGAAGCAATGGACATCTTGTCAAAACCCAGAACAGTCGCCAGCAAATTGCTCGAATAACGTCACTTATTCTCGCCGCCCCAAAATTCCCACCGAAATCAGTCTCAAATGTTGGTGTCCTCTTGACCAAGTAGCCTGGCCATGTCAACATGAAACCTGGATAAATAAGCCCCAAACGGAGGTTTAATTGGACGGGTCCGTCTGGTTATCACTTTTGGGGAGTAGCCTCCCCGAATTCATAAACCATGGTCTATTAATCCGGGGTTGACATTAACATGACAACAATGTACCCGGCCAAAAACAAGGCCCAAACATCGAGCCACATGCCAATAAAATGTTCACCGTTCTAGCATGCACCTTGCTGACTGACATGCATCGTTGATTGAAGGACCAATAAACATGTTAAGTAAAGAAAGGACTGCATGAACATAATTGGCGCAGTATGAACTATTGATTGATGATTGATTAAATTATTGGTTGATTGATATATTCAGTGGTTAGTTGATTGAATCGTTTGCACTCGGTTGAACAATGGTTTGATAGAGTGTTGAGATCAAACACATGTCTGGCCGAATGGGCTCACGAAGGGATGACAGCGTAGCAACAGTGACCGAATCAAGAAGCCTTTTCTGGGCTCAAAACTGTTTTTTTTGCCATTACGCGGGAAATCCCGTTTTAGCATCAACAACATCCGGAGATTTCCATAGTCATGGGGATACCCCAAATAGCTGGATGGTTTATGGACAATGGAAAATCCTATGAATCAATGGATGATAACTAGGGGTACCCCAAAATGACTCAGGAAACCTCCATCTCTAGGCACTGTCCCCCCATTGAAGTCCTAGGAGCCCACCGTGTACGTCCCAAAAAACGACGCCCCGAAACGAGTGAAGTCATCCGAGTTTCTGAACCCGAAACCCTCAGAAGTACATGGATAAAAAAAAAGGCCGCAACATATTATCTCAGCAATACAGGCAATACATCTCTAAAAAAAACAGTCACACAATCACACATAGTCAAGATATTAATGCTTATGGGCCCAAATTAGCTCGGTAGCCAGCTATATATGTACCCAGTCATAGCCGGTGGAGGTTTATTCCCCCAGTGACCTTGCCGCTTCTTTTGCAGCATCTCGTCGAGAAACCTGGCCGCGAAGTAAGCTTAGCTCTTGAAGCATCGAATCTCGGAGAACCCCTTTTTTTTGAACATCCATTGATTGAGCATACTTCAGCCATGAACACAAAAAGGGTTTTTCCATGGAACACTGTGTTCATACTAGACATCGATTGATTGATTGATTGATTGATTAAGGTTTAATGATTAATGGGTGGTTTCAGAAAAGACTCCTCATGACTGGTGTTGGGCAACAAAACCCAAGCTTTGGAATACGTTGAACAAGGTGGTGCTAAGGCGGGACTAGGTGACTAGATCAGACGAAGCCAAAAAGATCGAACAAACATGACTATATGACTATATGTATAGAAACTGCTTGGAGAAAATCTTTGGCAAACACCATTATGTTGCATTCTCAGAATTCTCATCTTTTAAGTCACCAGGGACCATAATTACAGGGCACAGCGACAGGTGGAACATCGTGGATCAAATGCGCCGCGCCTGGCCAGGGAAAAAACCTTCAGCTTCTCGGAAAGTTTGGCTTTGAAGCCGTAGCCAGGATCTGGAGACGACAGATTTGATAGATGTGTCTGAAATTTCACCAAAAAGGTATACCTAAACTCCATAGATTTTGGACGCAGAATCCATATGAATCCATGATCGTCCATGCTTCGTTAAATGGCCATAGCACGCAACTGCAGTAATCCATAGTAATCCCCCATGTTCAAACACATCCATACAATCAGAAGGACCATATCATGGAATCCAGTTGAGTCTCACCTAGTCTTTTCTTCGTACCCGGGGGTACCTCCCAAATCCTCCATGGATTTTCCCAAGGAATTCCATGATCCGATCACTCGGGTCCCAGGTTCCCCACTGCAATCGGCTTGGAGCTGCAGCTCCCTGGCGTGATCGGTGCAGGAATCAACGATGATATCCGTCATCCTGGAGTAGAATATGATAGAATAAAATATGGATAGAATATATATATATGGACATGTCCATAACAATCAAAGAATTGGAAAATTCTTGTTAACCTTTCATATGATATCTATATTTATATCTATTTCTGTATACTTCAAATATGATAATTAGATAGATATGATATCTCTATCTATTTCTGTTGATATATATATATATATATATCTGTATATCATTTATATCTAATATATCAACATATGATATGCATGACTATATTTAATGATATCAGATGGAAACATGATATATGATATACCCTCTGGTGAACTAACATAGCAATGGAAAATCACCATTCTTAATGGGAAAATCCACTATAAATGGCCATTTTCCATTGCTATGTTAGTTCACCAGAGGGTATCATATATTTCTACATATGATAATTGTCTGTTGTGGTTGGGAAACCCAACCAATGTGTAGAGCTCCAGGGCTCCAGGTGTCATTTTTCTTGGCTTTTGCCGTGGTGGAGAAACTCCGTGGTGATTTTCCGCAAAGGACTGGGAAACAACGCGCTTGCATCTGGGTATGTCTGAAAATGGGGTATATTCCCAATGAAATAGCCATAAAAAGTAGGGATAATGATCAGCAAAACCATTGGGTGTAGGGGTTTTCTCTATTTTCAGACAAACCCATCTAGTTTTTCATGCTATGCAAATCAGAAAGGCTCATTGAATGTCGCGTATACTAGTAAACTGGTTGGTGGTGCAATGTGCCCATCTTGAAAAATGATGGAGTTCGTCAATGGGAGGGATTATTTATCCCATATATTATGGAAAAATAAAAGTGTTCCAAACCACCAAGCAGTAAATTATGGATATGGCAGTTCCAGAAATGAGAAAGGTCACCCTGACATACCACGGGGTGACTGGTCCCAGACCTGGACAGGACTTGCTGAGAAAATGAAGCGATGCTGCTTCCGAAGGACCTTGACGTTGGGATGTGGCCCCCCGTGGGTCCAAGACTTGGGCATAAGCGTGCGCATGATTTTTTTTGGGACCATCAACAAGATCAACAAGGAACATGATGGAACTTAAGTGTCAATGACCAGCCGATCACAGATCACCTAACGAAAAATATCTCGACATATGGGGGGTTCCATAAATGGAGGTACCCCCAAATGGATGGTTTATAATGTTTCTAGGGGAAAATCCATCTATCAATGGATGATTTGGGGGTACCACCATTTTAGGAAATATCCATATGAGTTATTTCAACATATTTCAACTAAACAGCTCAGTTGAATGTATTGCCTTTGTATGATTTTTCAGAACTGCAAGGCTATGGACATCTATGGACCAAGGCAAGACCCGGAGTTACATCTTCCAGAAATCCAACCGCAACATCCAACCGAAACAGCCTTCGAAAAGGGGAAACAACACATGGTGTTGAATGGTGTTGAATAAGATGTGAATCACCCTGCAGGATATGAGCCAAAAAGTGCCTGAAATGATTCCGGACCCAGGAGTCATGAAAGTCCTTTGACGACAATCTGAGAGCCACCTTAAATCTCCAGCGCAGGCTTCCTGCGAGCGGGTTGCTAGGCATTCAAAATTCGGGAGCCTATGAAGGGTCTTACAAAGAGAAACTGCGCTGACAAACAACCTTCAATCTTGCAGGTTTTGCAGACCGTGTATTGCCTCGGGAAAGCCAACACATGGCTTGGTGGTAAAACTCCACAAACCCGAGGAAACGGAAGCTGAGTCGGGGCAGGATAGTACTGCCGTTAGCCTGCTCAGAGTAGATCTGGGCTACTTAAGACCGGCTGGCTTATAAAGAAGAGAGGAACTGTTCCTGGCTATGAATTTGAATGACTAGGTCCATTTATTTGCATATAATTAGTCACATACTCTTTAAAGGCCCCAGGCTCACTGGTTTTGGAAAAACAAGTCATAAGAAGCCCTGGACAATTGTAAAACTGCTATGAATCAACCCAGTTGTATTGTACACATACGGAAAAACCATCAAAGGGCAGTGTCGATTTCGATGAATCTTCATATTTGACCTTTATTTGTGGTGAACGACATGAATGCCTAGGTCTTGAAATGTGAATGTGTAGGCCCAGTGTAGGCCTTGATCATGAAAAATCATCTGTGCCACATGCATTTTGTTCACATTGCATCTCGTCGCACTAGTCTTTTACGATTGACCCATCATTTAGGATAATGACTGTGGTAGATCCACTGACAGGTCTCTCCCAACTTAAGTTAGGACTGTCAAAACCTGTTGAAACAGAAATTATTCCACTCAAAAAACATGTGATATCTTCTGACCATGCCTGGAAGCATGGGTCAAGAGCTCATGAAGCTTGGTTGAAAAAAAAACACTGCATATCTAGTTCCCAATCTGCAGAGATGGCTGTCCCAAGGCACAGTTGGGAACATTTGGGAAGTATCAGAATCTCTCTACAACATCCGGAATGACGGATATTGTATAACTAGTGGTGAACATGATGATACACCTGGTTTTATAAACCCCAGTGCTTTATTTTCTGACAAATCCACGTTTTCACAGCTAGAGCATCTGTCCAAAGCCAAGGCTAAAGTGGGGTTCTTTGGTCCCACGACGCAAACTTTGGACATCCTTGGACGCTGTGCTACAGATGCATTGATCTGTCAATGCATCGAAATCTTCTATGGCTATGTTTTTTTTAATCCAAAGCACAGCTGCTGGGGCTAAATCAGAGAACTGTGAGCCTCTAGCGTTACTCAAACGCGTCGGGTTTCGGGCAGTGGCTGTGCTTTGGGACTGCGGCAGTCGCTGGGCTTGGTGACCAGCCTCAGCAACCGTCTCTTTTTGGAGCGGAACACGGCACCCAAATGGTGGATTTTAGCGATTTCCCAAATGGTGGAACATATCAAGATCCCCCTCATGACTGCTCCAACCCTCGTGTTAGCTACCCAACCTGAGTTTGAGAGCCCAGACCGAACCCTTGAAACCCAGTGTTCAAGCCATGAATTACGTGCAGGCGTCTTAAGATTGATCTAATCTAGGATATTCACACAAGAGCACATAAATACTGTATAGCGTCACCTGCTTCCTCCAATTTCATCTTATAGTACTTCCGTTGCTTGCTTATGGAAGGCAATGAGGAGTGACTGAATCCTTTCAACCGTGAAGTGCTCGGTGTTTTCGCACCTGCCAAAATGCTCTCGATGGCTTGCTGTGTGCCTGCCGATTGCCGTGTGAATGGCATGTGAATCCAAGAGATCAAAACAAGAAATCTCAGAATGGGGAGAGTCACGAGAAAATCCAGCTGGATATATGTATATCATGTATAAATGTAATATATATATATTATGTATATATGTATATAAATATACATTCTGTAGTAAGCCTGTCAAAGGTAGACAAGTAACTGGACACCAGTTTGGAAGGACTTTACTTCTTTCGTCCTATTTCCATCTTGTTTTTTTTAAGCCATACACTTTGTGCCAAAACGAAGTGTACCAAAACATCAGATCCTTGCTGATCCTGGATGGCTGTCCCAGGCTGTTGGTCGAAGTATTCCCTTTATTCCCTTTACTTCAACCAGGTTACAACAACCGCTCCGTATCACAGGTCCAGAGCTCCCTATGTATCCTATGTGGAAAGAAGAAACCTGTCCAGAGCTGCCCCACTTGGATCTGCTGGTTGACAACTAGACCACTGGGTCAAGGGATTTTGACATCAAGAGTACCATCCAGCGATCGAACATACCAATTGGAAATCCCCTTTACAGTATAACTGGTTGGTGGTTTCAACCTACCCCTCTGAAAAATGATGGAGTGAGTTAACAGTTGGGATGATTCTTCCCTAATTATATATATATATAATGTTAGGGATTCCCCAATTCCCAAATAGTGGATTATAATGTTATTATCTAATAGTGGATTCCCCAATTCCAAACCACCAACCAGATAAAGTGTTGATGTGAAAATCCACTGCGACACATGGGGGATTGTCCAGCTAGCCATGGCTGTTTGAGTATCGGAGGGACACCTGCGTCATCAGTAATGCCACTGTTCCTGCCAACGGCTGCATCGGTGTTAATATATGGTTGATGTATTTGGACTTGCCAACGGAATGTAAGTAACTCAGTATTTGAATAATTACATATTATTATATATAATATATATATATACATAGATCAACAACAAACGAAAAACACATCTCCCTGCACGCGTTTGGTAATAGACCTACACAAATCTAAGTATAACTGTGAGATGTTTGAAATATGCCACAGCGAAGACTTTCGGTGGTTGGACCTGCAAACAGTGCTTTAATATGGTGCCATCATACCTCAACCCCGAGTGTACCATACACAACTGATACACAACAGAAGTCCCACCACAAATATTGCATTGAAGTCTGGAATCATCCTGTCGACATTCAGGAATATTGATATTTTATAAAATTCATCCCCTGACCCTTTAAAAGGAAGTTACACTAGTGGGTTATTCATTCGCGGCAAGGATCCTTTTGGATGTAATGTAAACCCATGCAAACACGTAAATACTTTATCCGAATCACATCGCTGACTCCTGCACACATACACATCATTGCACATCTATCTATTGATACCTATGGACGAATGAATGGTCATGTCAGTACTATACATGTAGCTTTAACATAGCCGGTACAGTAAATACTTTGTGTAAAATCACATTATATCATGTATACTACATCTATACTATACTTCATATATACCATAAATCTACTATGCAAAATTCCTTGATCATTGAATGTACTATGCATATATATAATATACTACAACAACTACTTATTCGTGTACTATGCATTAACTATTTATACCAAACCACGACTACTAGATGTGACGAGAATTCCAATGTGACTCCGTACAAGTCTTGAAAGCCGCACCTGGAGGCCGCCGTCATCCAACGCCTCCAACATGGCTGTCTTGAAAGCATGATACCCTCTGGTAAACGTACAAAAAACTATGGAAAATCACCATTTTTAATGGGTAAATCCACTATAAATGGCAATTTTCAATAGCTATGTTAGTTTACCAGAGGGTAGTTCAATCTTATCCTTTTCGATAGTTGCCATTTCAACCCACTTGAAACAACCAATCTAAAGAAAACCACTTCAATCCACTTGAAAAAACAGATCTTTTGTAAGAAACTTCACTTTCACTCTTTTCATGTGGAGCAGCCTTGGTACTCGGAGAAACCGTGCAATAAAACAGTAATGGTAATCTATTTGGGTTGAGTCATCGCCAAAAACGAGGCAAAAAAAACAGGAAATTTCTCTGGAAATCTGGTCGGCCTAAATCTGAAAATCATCTTGACAGACTGGCAGACTGTCAGACTGTCCCCATTGACATGGCAAAATAATCAGTTTTTGAAATATACCCGGTTTATTGCTGTTGCAAAAAAAGACTAACTAGACAATGAAAATGGCTACACATAATACTATGTATATATGTAATTTATATTTATATGTATGAACAAATACCTTATATTTGTAGACATATATGAATATATATATATATATATATATATTATATATTATCCCGGCAAGACACATTGACAGGTTCTCTGTAGAAACTGCTGTGCAAGGTGCAAGTGCAAGGTTCCTTGGTAAAGCTACCTGTACAAGATGTCTATAAGAGATCTCCACAGAAGATATCTGTAGGAGATCTCGCAGTAAGATCTCTCTACAAGATCTCTACAAGAGGTCTCTTGGCAAAATGTCTTTATGAGATCTCCTTACACGCTCTCTCTTTAAGGGCTCTCTTGGCAAGATCTCTGTGGGAGACCTCTTGGCAAGACCTCTGTACAAGATCTCTGTAAGAGCTCTCTGTGCTAGATGTCTATTATAAGAGGTCTCCGTTGCAAGATTTCTGCGCAAGCTCTTTACAAAAGACCTCCTTGACAAGATCTCTGCACAAGATCTCCTTGACTATCGAAATGAGCACCATTGAGCACGGTGCCACAACGAGAGCGATCCGACACGCCCAAAGTGACGCGAGGCTTGCGCCAGCACATGGTAGATTTTCACAAAACATTGCCATCCGAAGCATCCAAAGTGCTGCACCTGCCACGCAGAATCCTCATGCCCGATATCAAAAATGACGGCTGGTTCAGAAAACGAGATGTTCGATCCTTCCAAAACGTCGTCCAAGTGCACCAAATAGTATATAATTTGCTGTGCCTGCCACACAAAAAAATCAAAAACGACCTCCGAAACCACTGACTCATTTTGACCACCGCCTGCCAACGTTTTAGTATGTTTTAGCAACATGCAAAAAGTGCCACGCCTGCCACACGAAATGGACACAGCTCAAAAACCGAGCGCGGCGCGCGTTGGTAAAACGACACGGATGAGAACACCTCGAATGAACAGTAGGCCTTTCATTCACCTCTACCGTAAGAACCCCAAGTGTGGCCACACTGTTTGGGGAAGATATAATATATATATAATGTACATATAATAATGTCCATACATTGCTTAAAGATGGTGAAGGCACCATGGTGTGTTTTTGGCATTGCAGAACAGCGGCCGCCTTTGCATCCGCTCATGATAAGGATGATGCTTCGCCTGGCATCGTATAAATGGAGAAAGGATGAGAAAGCCGAAAAAAGATCTGGATGAAATAATTGGATGTTTATTTCACTCACCTGGTAAATTATCATTGGTATTTCTGAAATCATTGGATGTTTATTTAGCAATTATTATAATTATGTCCAATTTAGTGGTAAATTATCTGGTTGGGTTGGTGGTGCAATAACCATCTTTGAAAGTGATGGAGTTCGTCAATGGGAAGGAATCCCATATATGAAATGGAAAATAAAAGCCATGTTTGAAACCACCAACCAGTTATAGTATTTCACTAACCTGATTTTTAAGGATAAAATGAGGTCAATTGGGGATGATTCCCCGAAAACATGAATCCTAATCATGATTCGTGGAGTCGTGGTCACCACGTGAGGTCACTATAAGACCAAATAGATGCTTATTATCTGATTATTGGGTATAGCCTTCTTCGGGTTAATATGAAACGACCCCCAAATGGTTGTCCGATGGTTTATGGCATTGGGTTTACCACTTGAATCATCAATGCAGACCCACCTCAGAGGGTGCTACAGTCTGCAACATCCACGGAGGCACGAGATAGTCAGACCCACCCACTCTGCCAATCTGGAGAAGTGCCATCACCACGTATTGGCAGGGCAGACGGTACCAAATGTACCAAGAGATCTCACCGTCACTTGAATCATCTGCATCCTCCTCAAATGTCTTCAGGCTTGGGTGAACAGCTGAAGAGCATTCCTCTCGGACGCCAGCGAGGTGGCTCTATATAGCGTCAATATGCGTCAATGTCCGAATGGCACTGCGGTCAAAATATGTTTTGAAATGTGTTGAATCTTCAATTCCTTGACTGGATACATCGCCTCAACTCTTTCACATCTTGCATCGAGTGCGAGTCAATGCCTTCGGGCCTCTTATTGCTTTTACTTTTGAATATGAGTCCCCTTTCACAAAGAAATGATATGATCACTTCCCACTGATTTTGCACTGGCTTATTTCCAGCAAATAGGCTTCCAACTAGTAGCATATATGTACATATATCATAATATATATATACATACATTATACACATTGTAAACCCATACCCATAGGACCCATGGTGCTGGTATATTAATGCTAACATGACTGGGGTATATTGATGGGATCCATGGAGCACCATATGTTGACTTCGTTGGGCTGCCGTTCTGCCGGGTCTCACCTCCAGAGCGGCCAAGCGAGCTGCTGCCTTGGAAGGCGCAACTTTTTGAAGCCATAGAGTCTGCGAAAATATGAAAATAGCGGTACCCCAAATCATCCAAATCATGACCAAATCATGACCATTTAATAGATATTGATAGAATTTGATAGATATTGATAGCCATGAATTTGGGGTAATGTGGGTAAAACAATCATAAACGATCCCCCAAATCACAATAAATAGGTGGGATAAACTATTCCTAAAGGTGGTTTATCGTTATTTCACCCACATTGATCTATTTTAATCTCAGCTCCTAAAATGCATAAACTACGGATGACACAAGTGCAGTTCTAATTTATATAATCGATCATATCTAATCTTGATTGCACTTATGACATAAGCTCAGTTCGTAATCTTCCAAAACCAAACAGCAAGAGATGATCAAAGCGTGGGTCCCTAAGGTATATACGGCAAAGTAATGGATGGAAAGATAATGGACGGAGGGAGGAAGGGACGGATGGATGCCTGCAGTAACTCAGTAGATGCAAAAATAGATGAACTAACTGTTCTGAATTGCATGGACGTTTTCATTGCATCAGTTGACCACTGCAGAAAAAAACGAGTTCTTCGAAGCATTCGGATTCCGCAATCATTATCCCAAGGATCTCCTGTGAAAAAAACACCAGCAGTGTGCCTTTGTTCAACCAAACAGTGAGCATGGCAAATTCTTTTCTGCACATAAGCCAGTGATGGACCTACAGGAACCCCTTATTTTTGGGAGTAAAAACCTGTATATTTAATATACTCTCTGGTAATTTAACATAGCTATGGAAAATGGTCATTTAGTTCGTTGATTTAGCCATTTTTTGGTGGATTTTCCAGCTCGCAAGCTGTTCAATTGAGGGTAAAACGATGGTGTTTTTCTGTATGTTTTGCCCCTTTTTTAGCAATCCATATCACCATTTCACCATTGGAATCAGCTGGGGCAACTGAGCTGAACCGACTTCCGTGGGACAACGTCCAGCAGCTCTCCAAACCTGAGATCTTCAAATCAGTCAGATGGCGTGGAAACGTGGAAAAACGGCATCCTGCAATGTGTCAACAAAACACGACTAGAAACCATGAAATATGAATTAGCATGAGTATATAAAAGAATATGAATTGACATTACATATATGAATATATGAATTATATCATGAATTGACATGAGTATATAAAACCATAACCCGATTGAAATGAACAGAAACAATCATAGAAGGAAAACAAAAAACGTGATATAAATTGACATATGGAGGTTTCCAATTCATGGGGGTACCCCAACAGTTATCATCCATTTATAGAGTAGGATTTTCCATGACATACACCATCCAACTATTGGGTAATTACCTACATGACTATTCAAAACCCCTGTAACGGTTGGTGATGATGGAGGATTATACTACCCCTTCATATATTGGGGATTATAATATACTATATATAATATATTATGATAATCCAATAGTTGGTGATTGTAGGGGATTATACCATATTATACCCAATATAGTTCAATAGGGGAATCCAATAGTTGAACACTGCTCAACTGAGCTTGAAAACATGAGCAGTGCAGCTGAGACACATCGATATGTTTCTGCCTCAATCGTCCCCAGGCAGCCTGCCGCAGGGGTGGGTTTTTTTGGTGTCGACACCCGGAAAAAAAAGCTGGAAATGCGGGCAGATTTGTTGACTTTGCAGGGAAGTAGAATGAACGTATGAATGAACGTATGAATGAACGTATGAATGAACATAGAACATGAAATAGAGCAAAAACTAGCATCCATCAAACTTGTTGGACTTGTATAGAGACTGCTGCTTTCGCAGTCGCCCGATTCTGCTGATACCTTTCAAATCATGATTAGCTTCTCGTTGCAAAAGACACTACAAGACAGGCCCTTCAGTCTTATCACATATACAGATATATATACAGCACATACTCTACATTACTGTAGGATATTGATTTGATCCGTTTGAAGCTTCTATGATCTTTTATGCAAGCAACACACAGGCAGGAAACTGCAAACGGCCGGCCATTCCAAATCAATGCCATCCCCAATTCCATCACCAATCGCCGTGGAACAACGACTCGTGCCTCTAAGTCTTCTGGTTGATGATGCTGCAAGATGGTGTAGCGATTCCTGATTTCATCACTGCCATGGATTTTGTACACAACATGTTTCACCACATGTGGCAACGTGGCAAAATCTGTCATGCTCAGCAAGAAGCTAAGTGGGCGAATCTAGTTGTGCTAGATCCTCTTGCAAATACCGACGGCCGCAAGAGGTCGTGCGAAAACTCCAATTCAACAGAGTACATCGTACTGCCATGGAGAATACGAGGGATTTTTACATGCATTTGCGCAATAGAGCAGCAATCCTAGAAGTAGCGCGTGCTTGTGGCCAATCTGAAATCTGACAAACGCAGCCACAATATTTGAACATCTTACACCAGTCTTTGAACAATCTATACTCTTTTATTCACTACTAAACATCTACTTACATGTCAGTAAAGTAAATGTCAGTTTGTAGGTATGTTTATTGAAATCCTTTACTTTGACATCTACTAAACCAGTGAATCTACGATGTCAAAATCGATTTTCGCATGTCGCCCCCTCCGCTCGGTTTCCGCACGTGCGGCCAGGGAAGATGGCAGCCCTCGCTAAGGTGAGAGATTTCCAGGCCTCGAACCTGAACTGAGTGAAGAATCGGTCGTGTCAGTCAGACTGAAGGATCAGTTTTTTTCGGAATGAATGGATTTAAAACAATCCATAAACTGGGGGAATGAATATGAATATAGTATGAATATAATATGAATAAAGGAAATTATAATGGTGACATATGGTGACCCATACCATCCAAAACCATGAAACACGGCTGAAAATTCAGGACTCAATGAGCCTATGCACTTGGTACAGCAACCAGTTTGAGTACAATCCAAATCCAGTTGCTTAATCACAGCATTTACGAACATGTGCATCAAATCACATTTGAATGAATTCTATTGTATACATATACATATACATAAAACGTACTTGAATGAGTTTGAATGGCTCTATTCACTGCCTGTAAGCATGATGATGACGTCTGTATGAAGCTTCTCGACTCGCCTTTTGTAGCTTGAAAGAACAAGGAAACGTGCAGCATTGGCTTCTTTGCATGGGCTCAGTTATGGCTACAGCATTACCCTCTGGTAAACTAACACAACTATAGAAAATCACCATTTTTAATGGGAAAATCCACTATTAATGGCCATTTTCAATAGCTATGTTAGTCATAACCAGGCCGGGTATGTCCTCACGCTATCCAGGTTTTTTGAGAAGCTGCAACCACCATCTATCAGCATCCCGCAGACACATTTCCAGCATTCCATCAAGAGGCCCTTGTTCCAAACCACCATCCGTCGCAGAAAAATGGGGCGTACTCAAGGCCTGCGAAAGCGAACTTCTATCGCTTTTTGATGCTGGATAGTGCAATCACAAAACACATTGGACTGGAGAGAAAATAATATTTTCATAATTCCACTCCAGTACTTTAATATTACACTAATTGATAATTATGTTGGAATGCGTACAATAATACAATAATTCCATCCTGATATTCCCTTGGACCCTTAGTATTGGATCTATTCTGATCATTTCTGATCTATTCATGTTGGGGTCTCATTCCAAAAATATCCAAAAATGGTGATATGTCAGAGGGAATGGATTGACTGTGGTCAATCCCAGAAGTTCAGATGCCAAGTCGACAAGCTCATCAGATCAGCGACCAAAATGGAGGTTTTCTACTGGTAAGTTATGTGGGTACGCCCAAATCATCCATTTCAAATCATTTCAATCAGATTTCGCGTTTTCAACCATCCATTTTTATTGGGCTACCTCCATTTTAGGAAACTTCCATATGAATGCAGACCATCTTCATGACATGAATCATGTGACTTTCAAATGTTTTCAGCTCCAACGAGGCCGTTTTTACGTCAGGCCATTTCTACAGAATCCCATGGACCTAGGGGCCCGGCCTTACCGATCCAATAGTTGGCCTCAAATGGAGACATGGCACGTCAGAATGCCATCCAGAAGGTCCCATCATCCAGGGTCGTGGTGGTCCATCCAGGGCATCATGAGATTCTATAGATTCGATGATTTTATGGGGTGCTTATGAGACACTCCTGAAAGTTCAAATGACACACCAGAAAAACATCAATGCCAATCCTAAATCGACATCTTTTTGACGATGTCCCGCAGGTAACCAAGGCTTTACAGAACACATTTGCCCTTTGGTTCCTTACAAAATGTTTTCTGAATCGAATTTCAAACTTTCGTGTATTGTCAAGTCAAGGCCCCGAGCCTTTCCTTTTCCCATGAAAATAGGGTGTGAGATGCTGTTTTATGCAGTATGTCTCAAGGTCCAACCTTGTCAAGTTCTCAAACCAATCAAAATCGACACACAATTACACGCATAGGTGGTGTCCCAAAAGCACCCGACACGTTTCTAAGGGGCACTTATTAGGCACCCGTTTGGCTAGGGGGTGCTTGATAGACACCCCCTACTGACCGACACGAGACGCCAGTGACACGCAGGTTTTTTCTTGATTTCTCAAGAAATATCATGGCAGAACAACTGAAAAGTAAAGAGAAGAAAGTGGAGAATCAGGACCAATGTTGTCGGATTGATGGAGGACGACTTATAGATTTGAAGAAACATATCCATCGCCTGTCCTTCCGAGAAACAATCAGCACTGGCAGTGCTTCCATGTTGTCAACAAGACTCCTTTTTTTTGCTTGCCAGAAATGTCACACATTTCAACGATTTTCAAAGCACGCGTGTTGATTGAAATCAGGACCTGAAAAAATCAGGGGTGCTTCAAAAACTTACCCACCTCGAGGGGTGCTAAATGTTTATTTATAGGCACCCCCCTTACCATAGGACATCATAGGACATACTGGATAAGACATATGAAACATATAAAACATATGAATCATATGAAACATAACATATGAAATATATGAAACATATGAAACTCTAAACCGCTTCTGAGGATTCCGGCTGGCACCTTGGCGTAGAAGTTCAACCTCAGTTTGTACTGAGAGGTTCTAACCTCACCCATACAAACTCACAGCGACATACAGCGACATTTGCCCAGTCAACTTGTCTTTCCAAGTAAAATCTCCGAACAATGTGGAAAGATGTGGAAAGGAAAACAGTGTGTGTGTGTGTGATGTCATACCAGGCTGCGCTTAATTTATCTGAATCTTAATGCTAAGCCTGTCAGTCGTGAATCTGTCATGTCAACATTTTCTGTCCTCAGAGTCCCAGAAAACTCAAGTCCCTCGGACCCCTTCAGGCTGGCCAGGGCTCGTGTAGGTGTAAACATTGTATACAATGTGGGGCTCCCAAGATAGCTAAGTCGGTTTATAACTCCACCCCCGTTTGATAGCTAAGTTGGCGAACGAAACTCCAATCATTATGGTTTATGATACATACTTAATGGGCTTGATAAACCATAGTGCCATTGGAGTTATAAACCGACTTAACTATAGTATCCATTAACTCTAAGTTGGTTTATCAACCCCATTAACTATAGTATCCATGGATATCCATGGTATGTCATCCATGGTTTCAAACTGCCGGGGGGGTCCACCTTGTATCCCCGACGGAGTGGGTCTTCGTTGGTGCTGCAGACTCCGAAGCAAAATATGCCGCCGAATGTGGGTAAAACTGGCTGTCATGTTTACCATCCCCCAGAAAAATCACCAAAAATATTATGTAAACATGTATAAACCATTCCCAGTCATGGGTGGTTTATGACATTATTGTTTTACTTGTTTTACCCACAGATAACTGAGATGCCAGCTGCATTTCACGCCTCCGAATCACCACAGCTTGGACGCCAGTGGAACACAATGGTTTTCGCAATGGTTTTCGTAAAACAACGGCCTATAGTCAAGCCGAAAACATCGTAATGTGCAAAGTTACCTGAAGAATCCAAGAATTCCTCAAGAAATTCCCTGTAAACCTCGAATTCTGCAGCATTACAATAGGGACACGTAGGCAATACATGGCAATACCTCTGCCTCTTTCGTGTCTCTTTATCTCATATCCCTTATCCATGTGGTCTATGTGTCAAGTTTTCAAACTTTAAAATCTTTAAGCAGTCCTTATTTCGCTTATATCGGCTTCCCAGTTCGTGTAGGAATACCGTCAGTCGGCCGACAGAAACTCGATGCTAAAGCTCGGCTTTTCCAGCTAATTGAAGCGTTTGTTCACAAATGTAGAACTATGAAAAAAAACGCGCTTCAATTGGCTGCAATTGTAGAACTAAATGATCATACATTTACAAAAACAACGTGTTTGTTGATATGATGTGATGTCAAACAAAAGTCACTGAAGTTCTTTTTTGTTTTTCCGGGTTGTCCAATCCAGTGAGAGATATGGCCCTATGGTGGCCGAGAGCACCGTTGCACCTTCCAGCAGCACCAAGCTGTGCCATCTCCTCTTTGACTGCGGTCTTGAAACATACCTCCAGAGGTGCCATACCACATGCTGGGGCTGGGGCCCTGACGAACATAAGGCCAACTGGTGGATAGAACATGATATGACTATGGGATCTATGGGATGTTGGTGGTGAAAATTAAACCAATTTAAACCAGAACTAAAGGGCCCCACCTGGCAGTTCACATCTCTGGGCCATCATAGACATGTTAGTTGCTGACCATGCCTAGGATGTTTTCCCCCCTGGACACACGTCAAAGTGGCCACCTCATGAAATTCCATCAATAACTGCAGGGTTGTCATGTCATCCATGTCGGTTTCCCATGGTGCTACCCCTTTATCGCTGGATGGTTATTTCATGGAAAATCTACGAACATCCCCATCTAAAATGGATGACTGGGGGTACCCCCCATGACTTAGAACACCCCCCAGCCATGTTGTCGAAGGTGAGTCGCCTTCAACTGCTCTAGTTCCTTCGAGGCCAAGCTCGAGGCCAAACACACCTGTGGACAGGCACGTGAGATCTTTTTTTTTTTCCGGAGGGAAACAATGTAGTTATGTTAGACAACAAGAAACGCTCAGTATGTACCAACTTTTCATGGAGGTCGGAAGGGAGCAAAATGTGATGAGAACATGTTGAAAACGACTTTGGCTTCTACAATTATATCCTATCAAATGTTGACAATAAGACACCGGAGCAATATCAACATAGGTACTTACAGAATCAGAACAAACACATTCATAAACTATATATATATATTTATTGAAATATATAATGATCATTAGTTTATAAACCCATTGACTATATATATAAATAATTTATATAAATGTAACTAGAAATTTGAGTAACTATATATATATATATGTAACTATATATACATAACAAGAACATCTGAGAAATTCGATCAAAGTCGTGTTGCATCGCCTTGGCATCGCTGACTTTCGAGCGAATGCGAAGCAGGACCTGCCAACTGAAGCAACCCTGTAGATACCATCTGGTTACTTAACATAGCCATGGAAAATGGCCCATAGAAATAGATGGTTTACCTATCAAAAAGGGTGATTTTCCATAGTTATGTTAGTTTACCAGATGGTATTATATATATATATAGCTGCATCATGTAAGCTCGTAGATACCTGCATCAGTTTACCACTATAGCGAAGTTCAAACAAATGAAAATACTTGACTGATCTTGACTGTCTATCCTAATGTTCCAGCAAAAATTGACACTAAATTTTCACAGCCATCATCATGAATACCCAGCTGCACCTCCAAGAAATCCCTGGCTTTGTCGAGCTTTGTGGTGAAGCCCGTACTCAAGCGAAAAGGACCTACCACCACCTGGAGGGGCTAGTCGCTTGCCAGAGCCGGGAGTCCTTCACAACTATTTATAGGGGTTCCTAATGGGGGATCCTCAAGTCACCATGGGTGTTACTAAAATACAGTAGTCTAATGACTAGGATGATACAGCAACTAGGTGTATGACTCAGGAAACCTTCATTTTTTTCACATTTTTTCACATGGATGAAACTTGATTGAAACCGTGAAGCCTGAAACCCTTTGCTGTCCTGGGGCCCTACTAAGAACCAGGCACTTGCTCGATAGAAGCTCTTGCCCACCTGCCCATGGAGCCGTTCGATACGGCATGGTTGAAGCTGCTGTGGAAAAAAGGTAAGGGCCTGGTAAGGGTGGTGCCATTATTATATGAACGTTGTGTGCATATAATCATATATTAATATATATAATCATCTTAGCATTTTGAACATTTTGTTTGCAGTTTCCGGGTAAATGAAATGAGAAACAACAGTGTAACAACAAGACTTAGGGTGGACCCCCGAGGCAGTTTTTGATTTTTGGAGCAAGATCCTGGCAGAAATTGAATGCTATAGCTGCTATAGTTGCATCATTTCGGAGTAAATAAGAATGCCATTGCATTGTGTTTGCAAAATTTGCAAATGTCATAGCGCTATGGAAATTTGTTTCCCAATTTTTGCATATTTTTGTGCACCATTTTGAAACTTTGGAGCTAGAACTCTCGGTTTTGACAGGTATTTAAAGCATATTGTAAAAAAAAAATCTAGCCGAGACCTACATCTTAGTGCCTAGGCAGCCTAGGACCATCATGTGCCATCTGAAATCAGGATGCAGCGTTGGTCAGCGGCATGGCTTTTCTGTTCCAGTTGGAGAAGATTCGGGGACTTTTTGAGCAAAATCATCACTGTCCAAATCAGCGGATTGAAGCAGCACTGAGAATCTGAGATGTGTTTAAAAAGCGTCACTGGCAGTCCCTTGCAACCACTGAAAAACCCTCTTAAGATACAACTCAAACGTAAAATGAACAAACATATCGCTCTCCTGGATAAACAATAATCTAGCACATCAGATCTCATACCCGCGATTGAACAGTGTCAAATCATCTAAATACTCTTCCCATTTGATACTGTAGATCCCTGTAGATTCCTCACGTCTTGTTGCACTGCCAAGTTTTTCCATCCCAAAACATGGGGTATACAACCAGACCACATGGAATCTCAAGATTATTTTTTCCACATTTTTTCCCATTGACATTGCCATTAAAAAACAAAAACATGGGTCAACCATGGGCCAAGCTTGCCTTGCGTCGGTGCAGGTGGAGGCCCGACACTCCGGAGCGGCCTGGCTGCCTCTTCGGGATCCATCATAGGGTTCCGAATGGCGCCCAAGTCACCATGACTTAACCCATACTAAAACATAGCATTGTTGATGGTTTATAAAGTTTATACCACCACCCATTTATGGTGATTTGGGGAATGGATTATTATTGTTGTTTTAACATGTTTTAACCACATATATACAACATCATAATCGAACATATATAAAGTCTCTATAGAGACTTGGAGATACTTGGAGGATTTCGGGGTCGCCCTATTCTTTCGGAAAGCCCCAGATGGTCTGCATGGTTTACTTCATGTTTGAAGCCCGATTGCGATGGGTCAGACATGGAGATTGCGTTCGTGAAGATGTTTCTTTGATCGGAATCTGAAGAGTTTCGCACATTTTGCCCCCATAGTTCTCAAACCTTGGGAATCAGATTCCAAGAAAACATAGAAAACTACTTTGGTGGACGGGAACATTCTGAATGTCAAGAGGCCAAGAGCCAATGATTTCTGCATTTTTTCCCCAGAGTCAGGCCTGCCAGGCCTGGCCTTGGTGGAACCTCGGCTGCGATCTTGGAAACTCAAACGTCTGAGTACCCTCCATGTCCTCAAAGGTGGCAATCGGAAGTCCCGATTGCGAGGAAGTTGTAATTGGAAAGTTGAAAGTTATCTGCAAATGGTGGATTTTCCATTGCCATGTTTGATTACCAGAGGGTATATATGTGTTTTTTGGATCAAGTACTTGGTTAGTATTTCCATTTAAGGCCAATCATCTGATTCTAAAAATCACTCATGTGTCAATGTGGGTGCGCGTGTGTTTGAGAACTTATCACCGTTATGTAGAATTATACCATATGAGTGGCAAACGAGATTGTTTGTTCATTTTCATGACGCTTGTGATCGTACAGTAGAAGCCTGTATGTACAGGTTATCCTTATCCGTCTCCGTAAATATTGACCTTGATCATGGTTTTCTTTCCGCGAAGGGGTTGTTGTCAATGTCTTTTTCGCGGTCCGGTGGTGCACACATTGAGCTTGACAGCAGCTTAGGAGACGAGGAGATGAGTAAGAAGAGGAGTAGCTGACACAAAATCTATCCAGGGTCCGAATTACAGATACTGTGTCCCCAGAACAAAATCGCATTTTTTGTGTATCGATGTGTATCCGTTGGGTATTTGTAGTTCTATGTGCAGTGCAATATATGTCAAGTCTAACCACGGACTTTGAGGTAACTCATACAAAACAGGTGTCAGTATAGTGTCATCCCCTATCGGACATGAAGATTTTGCACACGCCTCGGTAAGGCAAGCAGCCAAGAAAGATAAGCAAGACCACATTGGCGCCGCATTGGTTCATTATTTCTACAATATGGTCGGTTAGTTATATATATATACATATAATAGTTATTATATATATATATATATATCTCTCTCTCTTTCAATATTTTTTCTATGGCTCTATGGACTTCACGGGCACTGCAAGGCGCCTCTGTCTTGCCATCTTGCCATCTTGTGCCCTTCGTTCGCTGTGAATCATCTAGGCCGCAGCACTGCGAGCAGCGGGAGCACCGCCTCGGCTGCGCTTGTTCTCCAAGGCCTGGAACGGCGAATCGGCAGGAGACTCGGTTGAACATGAGCATAACATATCCATAATGTGTGCGATCATGTGATAATGTTAATGATACAATCACTGTCATTATGGATATGTTAATCATTATATCATGATAGTAATAACAGTTACAACTTGAGAACTTGATGACACTTCATAGTGAAGTCAGCCTGAGACATGTTCACAATCCATATGTTTTCTGTGGTGTGCGCCTGTGACAGTGTGACCAAGGCAAGGGTGTGCGCCACAGTATCACAGAGTCAGGACAGTAGAGTCTTGTTGGGAACAGTTGGCCCACTAATCCACATCAAAATCATCAAACCAATCAATGATAGAAACATACATAGATAATCATAGATCTGGGTAAATTATAATATTTCACTAACCTGAATTAAGGCCATTTGGGGATGATTCCCGTTATTAACCATGATTTCCAGTGAGGGAGATCAGTGAGGTCGTTATAATTTACCCAGATAGATACATCTATCAAATCATCTTTAGGGTCTTGAACATCACTCAATCACAACCTCTTTGCATGCTGCAATCTCACGAATCCCAATGCCTTTTGAGCAATGATCCACCTGGCTTGAGAATGGCTTCAGAACATGCATCCGCTCTCTTCCCACTGAGTCGCTACCAGCAACAAATATATGATAACATATGATAATATGGATCAGTTTTTGTAGAAAACGACATGAGTTTATGGTTGACTGTGACTGATCCTATCATATCAACACATATAATACATATAGACATACTTATATATATATATATGTCATGATATGATAACATATGAAATATGTCTATATTTATATCTAATCATGTGTGTACAACAACCAAACCTTGTCAAAGCTGCGAAGAGCTCCGAAGGCTGAGTATCATGCCTACTACCACCTTTATCGCCATATCTTTGGATGTCTCACATATACTGGTTGCTGGTTTCAACTCCTCTGAAACATATTAGTCAGTTGGGCTTACTATTCCCAATATATGGAAAGTCATAAAATTCATGTTCCAAACCACCAATCAAACGGTATGGTCATCCATCCGATTATGGGAGTCTGAGATGAAATCCCAAAATCCCACTCTGATCTGATTTTTTTTTTGGACAATGCCCAAGAAAGGGTAATCTAACCCATTCTGCGATATGGGCTTTCCTTGGGAGACCGGAAAAAAAAAAACAAAACATGGTTCTCTCATGCAAAATCCCATGAAAATCCAATGACAACATATGACAACATGGATGATGAACAGGGGTACCCTAAATCAAACCCTTCCATATATGAGACCTCAATTTATGGATGGATTCATGCAAAATCCCATGGAAAATCCAATGACAACATGGATGATAAACAAGGGCTACCCCATGGATTCCAAGCATCATCTTGCTCACCTCAGTCTCCCACCTCTCCAGGGCGAGGCGTTGTGCTTGCGAAAAGCGCTCTGCCAGCCTGCGCAAATCTGCGCAATCCGCGTCGCGGCGGCCCCAACATGGGAATTACATTGAACCAATCACCAAAATATGGATAAATATGGGACTATATTGATGTCATATGGAATTTCCAGGACATAATTACTTGGCCAATATGAACTTCAATCTTACAATTTGGTTGGAGAATAACGGACAATTAAATGATATCAAATGAGATATCAAATAGGTAAGATGGTCACTGCTGAGTTTCCTCACCCAGGGTTGACTTGCCGAAAAGGTCTTGGAAGGATTCCAGCAAAGCTAAAATGTGCACTTGGACGACCGTCAAAATCAAAGAGGAAACATAATCTTTGATACCGTCTGGTAATTTAACATATGGAAAATTGCCATTTAGTTCGTTGATTTACCTATAATAAATGGTGTTTTTCCATCGCTATGTTAAATTACCAGAGGGTATGTCAAAAAGCAACAAAAGGCCTTCGCTAGTGCAACTTGGCATACTAGATTCATCTGCATTCTACAATAAGATCAATAAGTACGCACTTCTTCCAAGGTTGACGTTTTTGCAACAATGCTGCAGATATTCCCATGTTCCTGCAAAGCAATTTTTGGTTAAACCGATATAAACTTAATATTATAACTATAATATATATACATTAAAAGTATTACATGAAAGGAAGCTGGCTTGAGAGTTTGAAGTTCTGCGAAATCAGTGCTGCCTCAACCCTGAACTCCTTCCTGCAATACTACAAAACATATCAAAATATGGAGAAATACTAGTGACACACATTTCTGTCAACTCCAGATTAATAAACCATGGTTTACTATTTGCAGGGGGCTAACCCCAAATAGTGATCATTATAATCAACTACTTAAATGGTACCTCTTGAAATTAAAGAGCCTACAACGTGGGCCCCCTAATTATAAGTTGCTTTAATAAACTCCAGTAATTACCTATACAGTGCCAATCTTAGATGCCCTGCAAAAAAAAAATAAATGCTTAGCTAGTGAACGTAGTCCCATGGATGGCAAACAGAGGACGGCGTCAGGTCCGAGCTCTCAAGTCCCAGGCCGTTTCATGAAGCCTGAGAATACGTGCATGATAGAATACGACAGAAGTTGTACAATAAATTAGTTTCAAAGTACTCATCTAAGATTGACCTAGTTAACAAATTATGAACTAGTTCGTTATATCTACCAAAAACCATAGAATTCAGCCACTTTTTTGGGGCAACTTATATAGCTATCCAACGGGGGCCCCATCCATCGGCCGGCACATGCTTTGCCGCATTCGACTTGGCAAGCGCTGCATCAAGGCATAGAGCTGTGCCGGTGGAACCTGTGTGCCTTGGGCGCCAAGACATGCCGTGCCGGTGTCTTCCGAAATTCACCTCGTCGACATGGAGATTGCCCATATGCATATGGTTTATGTCAGGGAAAATCCATGGACGATTTGGGGTCATTGAAGATCATTAAAGATCATTAAAGATCCTGATCATTAAAGGAATCCTCTAAAGATCATGAAAGATCCTGATCCGGACCCATCTCAGCATGAACTCAAATCATGATGCATCGGCATCATCTGGAGACTATGCAGACTTTCTGATCACAGGACACGCAGCGTTATGCATGAGGCATGCCCAATGTCGCATTCAAAAATGTGTACTCGAACCAAACTTGGATGATCTTTGGATATCTTCGGCATGGACACCGATTGTTGACACACCCACACATGATATCTAGCTGAAAGCAACTGAAACTTGCGGCCATTTGGGGATCCCAAATCCAAATCATTATATTTATAACATTTTATAACTCATCCAAATGATATCATACAGTATACATCAGTATACTGCAACGTACTTGATGTCAAAATAATGTGTTTAACCTTCCGACATTTTGAAATAAAACCTCTACTGCCACTGTGATACCTGCAGCTGAGGTCGCGGCGCGATGAGTGCGACGCGAGGTGCTTAGGCCGCCTGAACTACCCAAGATGTCGGATTTATAGATTTATAGGGCACGGCTTGGTCATTTCATGTTAAAAAATGGGTTGGTTTAAGGGAAAATCCTAACCGGAAACCATGGTTTTCCCGATGCTGAATGGGTTTCCTGTAAATTACTGTATCCCCTAAACCAATCCATTGAATGTTTAAAATATGACTTATGACTTATATATTGTGTAGTCTCATTCATCGGAAATGACACCTCCACTGTTGAAAGAAATTTGATCATGGAGCTTCGTCATGGGGATTATCCCACATTACAGATATTTTTCCATGGTAAATAACCACCCTCTGGTAATTTAACATAGCTATGGAAAATCACCATTTTCAATGGAAAAATCCACTATAAATGGCCATGTTCAATAGCTATGTTAGTTTACCCCATGGTACCCCCCTGACACCTCAAAAATTGGCCCTCGCCTGGCCATGGGAATTCTGCGACCTGCGACCATTGGGGACCATGGAGCCAGCGATCGCAAGTCAGACGTTGACGTGGAAAAAAATCTGCCACGATGCAACACATTCTCTATAATGGTTCTATAAATTTCATAAAACTATAATACATCATAGTAGATTATTCTATAACTATGAATTAATAGTAAATGGTTCTATATCCCATGACGGATCCATGGTGCTGCTATATATGGTGCTCCATGGATCCCATCAATATACCCCAGTCATGTTAGCATATATACCAGCACCATGGACCCGTCATGGGTATCCCTCATATCATATTATATCCATTGTGTTTTGCCCAATTATTAATTGTGGCACATTTTGGCACGATTTGGGTGGCTGTTTAGCAAGAAAGCTATTTACCGACTGTTACAATAGATGGTAAACAGGCAATCATATCCAATACCAAAAGTATACCATCTGGTTATTTAACATAGCCATGGAAAATCACCATTTTTGATAGGTAAACCATCTATTTCTATGGGCCATTTCCCATGGCTATGCTAAATAACCAGAGGGTAACACAACCATGCAGTTCTCATGATGATTTCTCACCTGGGCGGAGCCTCCTGGCACCGGTCCGAAGGTAGGTCCTGCTGGAGAAACAGCACGCACAGCACGCTGCGAGAAAGCCCCAACTGAAATCTAACTGTCCAAACAGGAGGGACATCAATGGAAATCAGAAATCCGTGGAAAACACACAGATTTCACATGGTTTCACTATAACTAACTGGTTAGGCTCTGTGGTGTTCATACGTTCGATTGGTCACCATATACTTTGGCCACATGTGCAGACTGCAGTCACATCACACTATGAAAAACATCTTGCTTCGACAATGGACCAAACAAACCACAACTTACTTCTCAGAGTCTCCTCAGTGAAGAGCAAACATTGGGAATTTATATATATATATAATTATATATATCATATATTATCATACTAAATTTATCATACTATATGGGGGTTTCCATAAATGGGGGACCCCCAAAATGGTTGGTTTATAATGGAAAATCCTATTAAAGTGGATGATTTAGGGGTACCCCCATGACTCAGGAAACCTAATCCTATTATCATAATCGGATGGTCATGCTTTTTATGTACGCAGATGCCGTTTCAAAATTCCACGAGTCGAGAAAAAAAACCGTGCAGTCCTTCAGCCCAAATGGGTTTCTCCACATCTATGCCTTGGTCGATGGAGCTAAGAGGGGGCCACAAAATGTTCCTAAGCTCATCATGCCAAGCTGTACGCAAACCATTTCATATTAACAACTTATGTAGAATCCATGTGTCATGTATATGTTTATATGAACTTATATGTATTATAATTAGTCTAAATATGAATATGGCTTCTAAAAAGACTTATTAGACTTAAATAAACATCTATTCTAGGTATTATATAATATGTCACCAACCTGAAATAAGGCCTTTTGGGGGTGATTCCCCTTCCTAACCATCATTCCAGTCAGGTTGCAGTGAGGTCACAACCCAGCTTTGCGGCCCAGATGCAGTAGTTCGGGTAGTGGTAGTGGTGGTAGTCCCTGCAAAAACTGCAACCAAGACGGTAAAACAAAAACGGTTTTCGGAACCCAGGTTTACCCTCAATCAAATACAAATATGTTTCAGAAGCCAGGGTTACTGCAATCAAGCCAGTGACTATTGTTGAGTATGTTGTACCCTCTGGTAATTTAACATAACTATTGAAAATGGCCATAGAAATAGTGGATTTTCCCATTAATAGCATGGTGCTTTTCAATAGCTACGTTAAATTACCAGAGGGTAGTCTTTGTTTATCAACTCAATCAATAGTAACATCTGTTGGTGCAGACCCTGGCACCAAACACACCCTGTTGGCGCCGAAGCGACAAGTTCCAATGTTGGTTTCAATCTGGTGGATTTTCCAGCGGAAAGCCCTCGCACCCTCTGCATTTGACACAAATAAGCGACCCAAAAAAAATGGTGGAAAGCTGGAAATATGTAGCAAATAGATGCAAATAGCATCATCAACCTCCTGAAAACACTTCATCTTTTTGGGGATGACTATACAACTGTTCTGAAAATTTCATGCTTTGTCTGCTTCGTTTGGTTTGCTCATGTTTGCTTAAATGTTCATCAAATGGCAATCCTCTATGATTCCTAACCGGAACTTATTGGGAGCCGCACCACCAGTAGTAGTGGTAGTGGTCCTGCAGCAACCGAACTAGCATCGACTGGAAACAAGACTTGCTACGGACTCTGCATCGTCAGCAATTGACATCCACATTCCGACAAACCCACACGACTGGCAATCAATAAACACCAACAAACCATAACAAACCTACCCAAATCCTACCAACTCTGGTCCAAGCACTCTGCAAAACATTGCTCAAAAACAGGAAGTGCATTCTGTGCATTCCAGCAATTAAAAAACACTAATTATTTATACACCCGGCGTAATTCAATGACCTCAGGTTATTTAAAATTCCTCAGTTTCTATAATCAACCATACTGTTTTCGGAAAGTGCAATGGTCAGTCAACCAATGGCGTCCCGGTGGTGATCTGGTGGTGGTGGCGCAAGTCTCCGAGGATGGGAAGGTGGACGAACCTGAGGTGAAAATTTCAGGTCTCTATACCTTGGCCATAGGAACAAAAACAATAATAAATGGATACAACTATGGGAAAAATTGGGAAAGTCAAAACCCATACATGATTGTCAATTTTTTACTGGAACATTTACATCCACAACTACCAGCTATTTTGGGCTTCACCAAAGTTTTGACCCATAGCCAAATGACCAGAATTGTATGGCTTGTTTGTGGCCTTGTGCACCTCAAACATGCGGCCCATCATGTTACAACCAGTACCACGCTTTGTGATTCATCGTGAAACTTCCTGCATTCAACGTATCTAACTTTGATGGACTTTGTGGGGAAAAAAGGCTTTCCTGAGTCATAGGGGTACCCCTATTCATCATCCATTGATTCATAGGATTTCCCATCATAAACCCATTTTAATAGGATTTCCCATCATAAACCATCCAGCTATTGCGGTACCCCCATTTATGGAAACCCCCATGAACCCCCCATCTCCAGGCTGAATCAATCCATCAGGTCCCCAGACATGGCAAAGGACTTTACGATGGAGGACATGGTTTCAACCTCCGAAGGCATTGGGCATCGGCTTCTTGAAGAAGTGTACGGATGTATAAAGTTTATACACAACAAAATCATACAAAATCATACAAAAAACATCACAACTTCCGGAGATTGACTTGCTGGATCGCCATCGCAGAAGTCAACTTATTGGTTTACATGAGAAAACATGGCCTGTCGGGATCACCGGCGCAGCTATGTGAACTCAAACAACTCAAGGTGGATTTCTGTGGTAGGAGCGGTAGGACAAACCGCTAGGCTTAGGAAACTGCAACTGGCCAGGTCTTCCAAGTTCGGTCATCAGGAACACACATTCACAACATCATACAACATCTTGGATAATTATGATTCATGTTGTTCTCCATTTCATCCCATTTTTGTAAAATGTTGGTTCTTTGCTCAATCCATGTCAAAGATCCTCAAAGATGCGCCTGGAAGACGCCCAATGGGCGTGCTGCAACAAAGTCACGGCGGGAGCCAAATGCTGAGAGAGTTTGGACGTGAGCCAACTCGATCCCGAGCAGCAGAAGCAGCAGAAGGAGCAAACTCAAAATATCTCAAGCCATAAATATCTGATGTTAATGAATAGTGAATATTCATGAATATTCACTATACATAAGATATCATAATACTTTTTTCTCTAGTGTCTGTACATGAATATCTTCTGATATCTTATGGATAGTGAATGGAAACTGACGTCTGTACGCCATCTCTACTCCTGAAACTTCTCTAATGTCCAATCTTCACGCAGTAGCATGTTTAACTCCTATCATTCTGCAAAACATGATAGAGCAATTAGTCTTGCAAATGATGGCTGCTGTTCATTTCTGTTCCTCCTTGATGTGTCTCAGATATCTCGCTCACGTTATTAGCCATCAGGGAACAACTAGTTGGGAAGATTCCAGTCACATCTGTTTTTTGGTGCTAATGATATTCAATGACGCATTTTTTCCCATCCATATCGACTGCCGGTGCAACCGATGCTTATGTACATGCGCAGAACATCCGACTGCAGTCCTTCTTTGAAGTCCAGTTTCGGGGAACAAAAATATTTCCACCGAAGCAATTGGCATTTCAAGTGTTTTTATACCTAAGGTGCTGGAAGAAACTCAAGACCAAATTTCGTGGAACTAGTTGAGACTAGTCACTTAGACTTATTTCTTGCCTCATATCCACCAATTGTACCATGAGGAATTCTTCATATGGATGAAACACCGATACTACTTTATACTACTATTTGAAAGACTATTTTGGTGCAGTGCTCATATACAAACATCAAATGATATTGCTTTGCTGTGCTTTGCTGCAAGCCTTGTCAATCGTTTGGCATCGCAATCATGATGTTGCTGCACTGCAAAGTCACGACCGAATTCAAGCAGGTCCTGCACTGAAGTCACCACAACCGTTGGATGAGAGCAAACATTAAAGAGCCATGAAGAGCCAAAAGTCCTTATCCTTCGACTTCTGCAGAAAGTACACTATATTGCTACTTCTACCCATTTCTACCCATTTCGCTTCTGGGTTGCTTGATGTCGTACTCAATGATGACAATGTGGGGAATACTGACAGGCACAGCTGGAAAAACACCTCTCTGTCCTCAGCGCAGCGTGCCAGAGGATTTCCGCGCTCGACGCCCTGTCCGAGCAGCCTGACACAATCCAGTCACGACCAATCATCATAGGTCGTAGGTCAATAGTCCATGCCTGTTCCCAAATCGGAATTCATGCTAATTTTTTAACATATATAATCTATGCAAACATGTGTTTTTATGGTGCTCCGCAGATCTGTTTGTTGCTTGATCAACCCCATTAAAATCTATCATCGAAGGAAGTTTAGAAGTCAAACTTCCGACAATATGGACAGATGAAAAGCAGAGCAGGGCAGAGGCAGAGAGAAGAGGAAAATTAGCAGAGAGAAGATCAGAAGAGAAAGAGTAAGAAGAAAGAAGATGCAGATGCGCGAAAAGGTAGAAAAGTCGCGAAACACTGTGTTTTTCCAATGATTTGGGGCTCCGGAGGGTCGAAAAGTAGGCTCGCTAAAGCGGCGGGTGCGGAGCCAGCTGGCCAGATGAGAGATGAAAAAT
>Ga0126342_10000872_pt1 | contig 37967 bp, 28 predicted proteins | sample Cyp1metagenome_FD_92528 | JGI IMG/M metagenome (GOLD analysis project Ga0126342, IMG submission 92528) | Coral microbial communities from Lord Howe Island, Old Settlement Bay, Australia - Cyphastrea 1 metagenome | ecosystem: Host-associated > Invertebrates > Cnidaria > Coral ... | reverse complement strand
TATATATATAATTATATATATATAATTCTTCAAATATATATATATATACAATTATATATATATATGCAATACATTATATATACACACATTTTTGATTGATATGTATATTCTAGTGGCTTCACTGGCATAATTACATTATGATAATGGGGTTACCAATGGACTGCTTAAAGGGAACATCTTAATCGGAAACCAAGTTTTTTCCCCATCAAAGTAAGGGGTAAAACCAGCACATGTTCCCTTCATTCAATTCTCTGACTGCGGGAAAATCCGGTAACTTCAGGCTCAATATCTGTTTATTTGTCTATCATATCATATCATGAAGACTTGGTTAGGTTTACATTGTTACTAAATATATGTATTTATAGAGAATTATATATTCATATCATCCCACAAAGCAAGTGGCTCAAGATGGGGATATCAATTCACCTCAAGCACGTGTTCTTCTCTAGTATTAGTGTCAATCATTTTGAGCCATACCCAAAAAGCATCAAAAAACCATCAATCATCCGCAGAGGAAACAGGTAGTACACACCATCCCCGAGCCTTTTACGAGGCTTTTACACACTATCTGTTGGATCATGGGGACGGAAAAAAGGAGGTAAGGGTTACCTCCTTTTTTCTGAGGACCGTCCCCCAAAAAATGGGCAAAGCATAGGACCGTCTACGACTCGGGGTGGGTTTGAACGGCTGAACCATGGCGGTTTAACATGCGTTGGAAAACCCCCCGTAAGTTGGGACAAAATCATAAAACCATGGCTGGTTGGTGGTATACCTACCCTACCCCTCTGGAAAATGATGGATTGAGTTCGTCAGTTGGGATGATTAAATTCCCAATATGATTGGAAAGTCATAATCCAGCCATGTTCCAGTCACCACCAATCAGATATATTGTTATTAACCATTATTATATAACCATTATTAACCATTATTAACCATTATTAACCATTATTAACCATTATTAACCATTATTAACCATAGATTTACCATAGATCAACCATAGATTTACCATAGATTTACCATAGATCAACCATAGATCAACCATAGATTAAGCTATAGATCCACTTTTTTTAAGTGGAACTGCAGCCACCAGGTCACCCAGGTCGCCGCGCGTTGGGATTTCCACTGAGTCGGCGCAGCACTTCCATCTGCCAGAGTGGGTTATCAGTAGAGGAACTCAAATAGATAGCCTCTGCTACCCTGGGGTAAACTAACATAGATGTAGAAATGGTGGTTTAATGGTGGTTAATGGTGGTTTAATGGTGTTTGATGGAGATTTACCCTCTGGTAAACTAACATAGCTATGGAAAATCACCATTTTTAATGGGTAAATCCACTATTTCTATGGCCATTTTCAATAGCAAACTGTTAGTTTACCAGGGGGTAACATAGATGTAGAAAATCAACGATTTGTAGATTCTTGTCCTAGGGAAACCATAGGTTTTCCACATCTACATTTGTTTGCCCTCTGCTAACTTCACATAGCTATGGATGGCCAAGAAATCCTGCCCCAGTTGGGAGATGGTAAACATCCCGTTGCAATGTAATCCCATTAATTAATTGCAGTGTTTGATAGTTCTCAATAGTTACCAACTGGTGCAGCATTTTGTTCATCCACACTAGCTATGGAAAACGGCCCATTGTGCATGATTTACCTATATTTTCCTGCTGAACATGATGACTTTCCATAACTTAAATAACAATAGTATCATAGTGGGGCAAAATCGTGAACATGTTCCAGAATCTGATCGATTATATTCATCTTATCATAACGTCCAAATATCCAAATGTTTCATCTAATTTTGGGGTTTGCTGTATTTCTGTATTTTATGCAGACGATAGTGATCCAATATAAGATATTTTCACACAATGGCGTTGACATTCACCCATTTATCATATCAAACCACAATATATGCATGTATGTGTGTATGTATTACTGTATATATATATAAAGAAATATCTATTTCATGTATCTGGGTAAATTATAATATTTCACGAACCTGAATAGTTCGGCCACTTGGGGATGATTTCCCTGATTAACCATGATTTCCAGGGTTCGGGAGAACAGTGAGGTCGTGATGAAATTTACCCAGATGTATATATATATATATACATACAATGTGAAGGCCCCAAGATATCTAAGTTGGTTTATAACTCCAATAACTATGGTTTATGGTACTTATAACTATAGTTACTGGGGCATATAAACCAACTTATAACTGGGGGGCCTCACATTGTGTATATATATATTTACATACAGGCGCCAAGGTCGAAAGATGGTGTTTATGGTTTATGGACATCCCAGCATGGGAATCCAAACATTCCAAGGTATTGTTGGCCATATATCCCCATTGTATCCCCATAAAAAAAACAACAACAAAACGTCATTTACCATCATGTTTGTTGCTTAATCTCATTGAATCCCACTCAATTACATTTTCTTCTACTGAAATCGATTTTTTCCTATTTAATCACCCCATTGTATTATTCAATACATTCAATACCATCTCTGAAACACCAAAAGTCGCTTAGACCTGTGACTCCAGTCCGAGCAAAACACAGGCTGCACAGGGTAGATGTCTACTACAAAACGCATCTTCAATCGGTAAAGTTGTGGGTAAAACAATCATAAACCATTCCCCAGTCATCACCATTTTTAAAGGTGGCATGCTTACCATTCCCAGTGGGTGATAAACATGGCATTGTTTTACCCACATTAACAAAGCTACAGGAAACCATCACCTTGGTGAACTCACGTTGGTTACCCCAGTGATTTTTATGGCTACTGAAATGGTACCCCCCCCCAATTCAACAGCATAGGGGGTTATTAATCCGGGGTTGACACGAACAAACATCATGTAGGTTGATAGGTAATGTATACCATACCTGCGGCATATTTGGGCATATAATGTGGGGACTCATAGTGGGGACTCTGTGTATATAAATGTGAATGCATATTCCTTAATAAATGATTGAGCAAATGGGAACATCCATGACTGGTCAGTGACCTAGTTTGAGCAGCGTAATATACACATTCAATATATATCATACATTACCTTACACTAAACTATATCATATTAATTCACATGACATTACAGTACACTCCACTCCATTATATGACAGTACATTGGGGTACAGCACCATACAGCACAATGCATTGCATTACAGCACCATACAGCACAATGCATTGCCATACATTGCATTGCTGCATTTCCATACGTACATTACAGTACAGTACAGTACAGAAATGCAGTGCATTACATTGTATACGGACCATACATACAGTACCATACCATTTCGTTACGTTACCTTACATGAAATTACATTGCACTACATTGTATTTTGCATCGCATTGCATTGCATTGCATCACATTATCTATCTATCTATCTATCTATCTATCTATTGCACTACTACTACATGGAATTCCATTACTACATGGCATTCCATTACATTGTTACATGACTTGTCCTGATCCACATAGAATTTAAGACATCGCTAGCCTGACGAGTTCGGCGAAGTGTTACGTCGCGACGTGAGGTCGTTGTCATGTATCAAGGTCACTAGAACTCAAGGTTGATAGGTATTCACCCATACTACATTCAATTTCAAACTATATACCATAGTGGTTCCTACATATTATGCCTATCATAGCTATTACCCTCTGGTAATTTAAGATAGCTAAGTATGGAAAATGGTCCATTTAGTTCGACGATTTACCTACTAAACAAAATTGATGTTCCTTAGCTATGTGAGTTTACTGGAATGTATTGCTAGTTTTATATCTATAATACACCATTCCAAATAATCCCATAAATGATTATCAAGTCATTACATATTATGTATCATTTGTTTGATTCCTATATAGCATTCCTATTAAGCCAACGGGCAGGACTGAGGGTTTGCCTAGAACGGAATGCCTAACGCCTTAAAGAGACTCATTTCACTGCGCAGGCGCAGTGTTTTATCAATGACTTTGGCACATCTGTGCGGTAATACGGCCCAAGAAAAAAAATTAGAACAATCAGGCGGAAAGTAAACCCTCTGAGGACTTCATGCGTTTCGGTCTCTTCCCCTTTTTCACTTTTTTGGAATGTTCAAACGTCATCTTGCCACAGTCATGTGCACTTCTCCACATGAAACCCTAATAGAAGTATGGTTAGTTGTTCCATTGGGCCGGGGGATTTTATAACAAATGTCAAAATGTAAACCCTAAATGAAACCCTAATAGAAGTATGGTTACTTGTCCCATGGGGATTTTAGGGATTTTTAAATCCCCCCGATGTAAACCCTAAATGAAACAAGATACCTTTCTTTCGTTTTGGGAACAATCATGTTTGTATGAATGGAAAGGTGCCTGGTACTGGGACGATGGTTCCAATGGGTTGCTGGCGAAAAGGGTTTGCTCGAAAACGGGCATTTGCCCCTCATGTGGATAATTCTACTACATATCTCCCAACTCATATCCCATGCATCTGGGTAAATTAGAATATTTATCTCATACATGCAAACATGAAATAGTTCACTAAATTTGGCTAAACTGAAATGTTGGGCCATTTGGGGATGATTCCCCGAATCCAATTCCCATCATTCCAGTGAGGGAGAACAGTGAGGTCGTTATACTTCACACAGATTATTATACCATTATCCGTCTTTAAACCTCCATTTATCATGCATCTTCCCATAATCGTCCTATGATTTTCGCATTGTGAAACCTCCATTTCTAACTGGTTGGTGGTTTCAGCCCCTCTGAAAAATATGAGTCAGTTGGGGTTACTATTCCCAATATATGGAAAGTCATAAAAGCCATGTTCCAAAGCACCAACCAGATCAGGTCATCGTCCATTTAAGATCCCACCTCTCTTCCAGCACCGCTCAGAGCCACCTTGACTGAGAGGTATGGCCAGGTGCCCATGGCAGGAAATCGCGTGTTTAGCCAACAGAAAGTGAGCTGTAGCTGGGAAAATATGATATTTCTTAGAGATTCAACTGAACTTAACTAGCGCATAATTTTGATGATTTTTGAACCTTAACTGAGCAAAACTCGACAGTCCGTGAGAGACCTTGGGTTTAACTAGCCAATATACAATAACCGTATAGATCAAGGGATTTAAGTAACTTCACCAGCAACAATATGTACAGTATTATTTTACCGTCACTAGTGTAAGAATTGACCCAGCAATGGGAATTTCAATCTTCCAATATCTTCCAAAAAAAAAGTATTCTTGCACGACAAACATGGATACTTTACTGATATGAATGGGGAAAGAGGCAGGTAGAAACAACTATTTGCATGAGCCTTGCCAGATTTTTTTGGTCACATTCAAGAGCAACAATTTTGGTGAAATCAAAAATCTATACGTTGGCAATACTTTATCTTTCCCCAGTAGAATCCAACATTTAAAACATAGTCCTAGTGGAGTTTTGCAGCGAGGGGGTCGATCACCCTTTGGTGTCCTCATAAACTGCGGCTTGGTATGTGTTCATCTGGTTGGTGGTTTCAACCCATCTGAAAAATATGAGTTCGTCAGTTGGTATGATTATTCCCAATATATGGAACGTCACAAAATTCATGTTCGAAACCACCAACCAGTCATATATTATCTTCATATCCCTCTACAAAGCATCATCCCTCCATCATACAATTGATCAATGAATGGTTCTTCACAACGGGGCAGGGCCTACCTCGACTCCCAACATGCCAAGGTGCCGTTTTGATGGCCACCGTCTTGCGGGAACGCACTTCGATGGCCTTGTCATCTTGTCCAAGTGGGCTGGATCGTCCAGTTAGATAACCAAAATGGACGGTTATAGGGTATCTAAATTGGTACCCCTAAATTGGAGGTACCCTAAAATGGATGGTTTATAAGGGAAAATCCTATTAAACTGGATGATTTAGGGGTACCATGACTCAGGAAACCTCCATATTAAGGTTAGTTGCTGAAGTGTTGCTGATTGGAAATGTTCCAACACCCAACAGCTATCTGCAACTGATACGTTGATTCAAAGGGATCCCTATACCACCATTCGCCAGGATAAAAGAACCCGCTGGTTTATCGAAAAACCCTGGTGTCGCATCTCTAATTGTAGTTGATCTATCTCTGTTTTAGGGGCTTTTCACCCCTTTTATCAGGTGTTGACATACTATACTCTTGACACTGTGACGAAGAAATTCCGGAGCAAAGCAAAGCTAAAGGGTAGTCTCTTTGCCCGCGAATCTGATTGTAGGCAGAAAGTCGATTGCTCAGATTATGCGACTATCTTCCCTTCGGCAATTGTCGATATGCAAATGAAAATTCACAATTCTCACCATCAAATGCACAAGACCTGGACCCTCAAGGTATCCAAACAGTTGGGTGAAGCTTAAGCATCTATTGAGGGGTCACAGAAAGGGGGTAGTTGAATGCCCATGAAACTTCTTGGGCCGTGCCTGGACTGTGTCAACCCTGGAAAATAGAAAGGTCAGTTTGCAAATAGGATCGACACTTCACCAATCTTTGAAAAGAAACCAGTGTATGGTTTTGTTCGAAAGTATGGTACCCCAAAATCCAGTGTTTGACAGCCATCGTCCTTTTAAAACTGTCACACCACCAAATCCCCCCGTTCAAGACACACCCATAAACATGTCGTTGGTTACCCCACTATAGCCCCAGTATACATACCATCCCTTGAAAACCAACCATGACTGGGGATCATGATAGAAATAATCCCAGTAGCGTAACTTAAGCAATTTCATAAACCTCTGTCAGGGATGTTTTATCAATGGAATTCATAAGCAATCATTAGTATTGTTTTTGACACATACATACTTAAATACTAATAGATCTTATCAATATCTGGCTAATAAACATATGGCTAACTAGTTCACTGCCACATTAAACTATATATCTACTAACTATATATGGCTCACTATTTAGTAATTACATTACCAGACTTTCTATAAATATGGCCAACTCTATCACCGGTAAGTCACTATGACTTATTGAAAACCTCCATTGGGGTATTTCCAAACATATGGGACTATCGGGTTGACCATGTTAAACCATCAATCACAAATACATCACTATTTACCCTCTGGTTATGACTAACACTTCGCCATGGTATAGATGACCCATAGAAATGGATGGTATACCGTTCTAAAAAATGGTGATTTTCCATGGCGAACTCTTAAATAACCAGATGGTACATCACTATTTAAATCACAAATAAATCCCCATGAATACCCCAAGGCTGCCCGACCTTGCAGACTGTGCCAAAAGATCCTCTTCCCAACACGCACCTGCCCGCGGGTAAACGCCGTGTAGTGCATCCAATGAAGAGCAGGAAACTCCGCATTTTTGTTGCTGAAACTCTAATTTTGTAACAAACTCATCACTGGTTCATCACTTTTCCAGGTGAGATCACATTTTTTTTGGATTAAACATGCCTAAATGATGTTAAATCACCATTTGTGTTGATGAAATCACTATTTTTTGTTGACGAAATTGTTATTTTTGCGAATTTCAATCCTCATTTTTCCCAGTTGAATTCCAATTTTTGGTGCGTAAATCTCGATTTTTCTGGGTTCACTCCCCGTTTTCTCGGTGCGTTCCTGTCCCGGCTGGGTCTCCCTGGCTGCGTCTGGTACCGCGGCCCTGAGGGCAACTCTCCAGCCGCGGGCGCCGGGACCGGCGTGGTGGCCGGGGGCGCGGCCTGCGAAGTGTTGGAGAATGATAGGTAGAATACATCATACTATTGGATAGATAATATCATAGGTATGATAGGTATTATAGTTATGATCTGATAGGTATGATCTATAATAGAACTATTGGATAGTATGATAGGTATTATAGTTCCCCAATGATTCTTAGTTAAATTGACGAATTAGATTCCAACTACAGTATTAGATACTATTGATATAATAACTTCAAACTATACTCTCTGGTCAACCCACAGTTTGCTATGGAAAGTGGCCCAATGATAGTTGATCTACCTATATAGAAGGGTGATTCTTCATAGCTATGTTAGTTTACTGGAGAGGGTTGTTCCCCAATGATTCTTACTTAAATTGGGAGATTGGATATGACTATTAGATACTACTAGTCCATGATTGGGGGATCTGTTGGGGAACATTTCAAATCATAGTGGTTGTTTTTGCCCTAGTAGGTCCCCATTCAGTGGTCACCATAGATGGAAGTAATGTGGGAACCCAACAATAAATGGGATGATCATGAGACAATAATGGGATGACTATAGGAGATCTTTACTGGGATAATTCTTTGGGATTATATATAATAAATCATCCCCAATTCCATCAACAACTCCCATTTGGGGATAATTTACTGGTGATGTTGCTTTAAGATACAAGAAAATAACACTAGCTCCCCCTCATGATTTTTAGTGAAATCAAACAGGGGGATTATGACTATTAGATATTTTTTTGGGGGGGGGACCTGATCATAGCAGAGCCCTGGGAAGTTTCCTAAGATGCGCTACCGGATACAATCCATGGATTGTGACTCTAATGGATCCGACAATCATCGCTGGATGAGAACTGGGGGTACCCCTATCACTTGGGGAACCTCCAGAAATAATAGTATATCTTTGCTTTGTACTTAATAGGTATAGCACAATTAAGCACTATAGTAGCACCGAAAAGTGCTTAATTTAATATCATGTTCCCCAATGACTAGACCCGCTTACTATACCTACAGTGCTGAATTTCATACGTTTAACTCATTATAGATAATATAGTGTTTGGTATGTTTTTTCGTATTGTCTTAATTAAATTACAGAAACTACTTTCTGTGGCTAAAAACATATTATGATAGTTAGGACAATTATTGATAATTATGATATGTATATGATACTTGTTGATAGCTACGATTAATTATTGATAGTTCTGGTACTTGATAGTCTTATTCCGATTGGTATTGTATAGAAATGTATTTTCATGATCAATTAACTATTGACCAGTTATGTCAATCAACCATTACTTTTGTTGTATAGTTACTATTGTATCATAGCATTAACATAGTGCCATCTTATGTGAATACTGTGTCCATCTGTGTCCACTATCACAACCATTACTATCAAAATCTATCATGACCAGTGTCGAAGAAAAATCAAACAAATGCCTGGAACATACCCCTAGAGCAAACACCTTGCTAGGGTTTATGAACGGATTTCTTTTATTTGGAGTACGCTCACACATTGTACACACTGGATATTATTGTTGTGAATTTTCATTATTGACTACCAGAAGTGTCCAGAAGTCACAAAACTATCTACATTCTTAAATAGGTTTCTATCGTGATTGTTCTTGGTTTGTTAATTAAACCGCCGCGTATTTCTTGATCTCAAAACAACAGCATCTATCACTCGTATATAACAGCCTTAAGCAGTGGGCTTATGACGGTTGAGATATATAACCACTGAAGATTAGAACTACTCCAGTATTAGTTTTGAACAACTACTATCAAAACTGATTCTTGGCAAAGCAATAGAACTTACTTTCTTCGAGTGGTGCGCATGGAGGCTCAAGACTGATATTTCCGTTTGTTTTGCTCAGAGCAGCAGGTCCAAAGTTGGCCAAAAGTATCGTTTGATCAGGAGTTCTGCCCCTGGTGCAGATTTCAGCCTCCTGATCCGATCAATCCACAGGTTTCTTTTCTGCAAAAGGTCTAACATTGTGCACCCACAGGAGAATGCCGTATAAGGAGACCGAAAAAAGTAGAACGAGTAAGGTCTTGCCTGGAATCATTGCTTCAAAGAGTGTTTCCAACAGTGTGAAAAATGTGCCCAAACGTGACCAAAAAAGGAATTGACCAACCAGAGAGTGATATACACATGTACATTTTGGTGCAAACATAATCCCTGCAAGCATCCTTGCAATACTATAATAGTGACCGGGAAAACATGAAATCCCTCGCAAACGGGTCTGCCAACACCTAGAGCAGTGAAACTATTACAGAATCACATGGCAGGAATGTTGAAGTGGTGCGTCACCTTTCTTAAAGGCGTTTAAGGTGCTTTTCTGATTTTGACGGTACATCGAGGCACCGTGCGCGATCAAATCCCCACTTGTCACCGTGCCGAGTTTTTGGTCTCACTTTCTCCAACCGCTGGAGACAGTTCTTTTGAAATGCCATCGACAATCACCTGCCGTTTCCAAAAGGCGTGGGTCATGCCCAGCTTTGCTTCAATCTTTGTTGTGGACCATGTTTTGGCTTTATCTTCATGAGGAAACTCTTCTTCAGGAATGCCAGTACCCAAGAAGTGTTTTCAAGCGGGGACCATCCGTCGGACCAGTTGTACACCAGCAAGCAAACAGTTGTGGGATAATTTCTTGCACTCGCTGGATGTGGCAAACATACCCTCTGGTAATTTAACATAGCTATTGAAAATTGTGATTTATAGTGGATTTTCCCAATTAAAATGGTGATTTTCCATAGCTACGTTAAATTACCAGAGGGTAGTTTTGCAAGCAAATGTCTTTATCTTCTGGATTGGGACCAGGCCTTTGCATGAAGTTTTTTTGCCCCAGGACTGCATAGCTGAGCAGTGTTTCCGCAACCAACAGACCAACATGTCCGCTCCGAACGGTTCCAACCATCCTGGATCAGGTGCCCTGTTTCGACATAGGTGGTGAACCAGCTCTCTCATCGTACATGGACTGCGTCCCTGTTCTCGGTCCCACGTCCAGAAGCTTGAAGGCACCGACAGCCGTAAGCTCCAGAGCCATGACAAAAGTGGAAAGAAGCCAGCACTGCCCATTGCAAAAACACGAGAACGGACAAGGACAAACCGAGGGGTTTTCGGTCTCTGAAATCTGCAGGATTTCCATTCCTGGAAACTCAGCAAATCTGCGACTTCTCGAAGACTTGTCAGGTCAACCTTTGTTGGAAAATCTTACCCTCTGGTAAACTAACATAACTATGGAAAATCACCATTTTTAACGGACAACTCACTATAAATGGCAATTTTCAATAGCTATGTTAAATTACCGGAGGGTAGATGGACTCCAAAAAATAAGCATAATCGCTAGCTGCTGTATGCTTGACAAAAACGGGCATAGAAACCACAACTCTCACAGATGGAAACCACCTCAATCAGCGCAGCCACTTGGTTGATGTACCATGGGGATGGTTCATGAGGTAAACATCAACCAATTTTGGCGCTTTCCGAAGTGATTTTGATATATTTTGATGGCTTGGCCTCATATTTTAGATGTATTTTGATATATTTATTATGCCTGCAATATCAGATGCTTGGCTTCCACATCTTTCCACATTCGTGTTGGTTAAGGCAAAGGGGAGACCTCGCATCCAGGCTTTCAAGCCACGTTTCCCACGGTCCTGCAGGTTTGGATGCAACCTTGGCAGGTCCAGGATTTTATCTACTGTGATTGTGATTGCGAAATCCTGCACCAGGCAGGGCAACCGTGAACGGGAACTATGAAACATTGTAAATTTCATGGGATTATAAGGGGATAAACCATATACAGTATATACATCCATATACCAACTGGTGCAGGATTTCGCTGGCCCATCCACCGTATCTTCACAAAACTCACATCTTTTCCTAACGGAACAAACCCACAAAAACTCCCAGAGAGAGTTGGATCCTCAGAGTTCACTTTTCGGAAAGATCAGTTCTTCCAGGGACTTATCTAACGATGGGAATCCCGGTGGGAATCCAATGTAGCTATGGAAAATGGCTCATTTATAGATGTTTTGCCTATTGAAAACGGCGAGTTTCCAGCTACTATGTTTAAATTGCCGGAGAGTATTCCCTGAAATCTTTTCGGATTCTCAGAATCGTGATTTCTCCGCCCAGTCATTCCCTTAAAACTCATTCCAGTGTTGGGTTAGAATCCCATTTTGCTTGATATGTTCCTATCAGAGTCTGAAAACTATGGACAAAAACAGTGGGAAACAATGGTGTGTTTTTTTGAATATATTATCAATGGCCATGCAACAGGAACCGATTCATTGGAGGTACCTACCATATATTTTTGGCCTATGTAAGGTACAGTACCTCCATTTTAGGATCCTGAAATTCCCATTGATATGTTTTTTAAATACCATCTGGTAATTTAACATAGCTATTGAAAATGGCCATTTATAGTGGATTTTGCCATTAAAAATGGTGATTTTCCATTGCTATGTTAGTTTACCAGAGGGTATATGATCACCATATATCACCATTCTGCCTATCTCATTCTGCCTTTCTGTTTGCAGGTGATCCAAGTCCCACCCCATCCAAGTCATCAAGTCACTGAGGGTGGAGGCCTGCTCTCAGCCTTAGGAAATCCACAACGGAACTGCCATGGGACTTTTTTCGCAGCAAACGTCTTATCCAAACCGTGTGGAAATTTCCGGCAAAAACCAAGAAGAACTAATCATAACTAATCTGCAAACTAATCCACATTTAGAAAAAACTCTCCATAGAAATATAGCAGTTACAGTATATATTTTTATTTACAGTGAAATACACCACATTCCATCACCATATCTTTGTGGGTGGCATGTTTACCATCCATGGGAGACCAGGTGGAAGGACCAGGCACCCCCATCAGCACCTCCCCAAAAAGATATATAGAATGGACATATCCTGCAAAAAACTACAAAGATTGTAATCCATTATTGTTCTATCGTTTTGGAGCTTCAAATATGTAGATATATACATATATATATATATATTGATATTGTCTATGTGTTGTGCCTTTTTCAATTCCCTAATTCAATTGAATTCATAGGATGTGTCTTAATGTTTTTGCACAATGCTCAGATTCATGTTCAATTGAACATGCAGTTTTCTGCAACCATCAAGTTCACACTTAGTTGAAAAGGACTAGGGGATCCCAAAAATCAGTTCTTCCTGGCCTCTAGAGAGCCTGACGCATGCAGAAAAAAAGGAAACACGTGATGGGAAATATGAATAAAACATATATTTATTAGGAAATTTAGGAATAACTTTTATTTCTCGATAGTAGGTACCATTCTTTCCTATTTTTTGGTGCCAGGAATTTGTTTGTTCCAGGATTAAAAGGATTCGGCCAGCAACAATTAGCACCATCTATGCTTTATCAGCGTACAGTACCATCCAACTCTTAGCAATATGCCAAAACAACATATTTTACTACATGATATGGATTTTAATGAAGTATGTTCATATGTTCTCTGGTTGGTGGTTGACCTACCCCTCTGAAAAATATTAATTAGTCAATGGGAAGGATGACATCCCATATATGAAATGGAAAAAACATGTTTGAAACCACCAACCAGTTCTCCTATTTGCTTATACTTTCTTGCATGACCTAATATTTACACAGTTGTTGTAATTATTGTTTTGTTGTATCATTTGGTCTGATTTTGATGTTTCATCGAGTACCCTCCTGACTAGGTACCCAGAAGTTAAAATTGAGTTTTGGGAGCCCAAATTTGGAAAACAACAATTTCGAATATATCATTATCATATTAATTATTGATAAACATGGGCACATGTGAATATCAAACATCCGTATTTTGGTTTGTAAATGCGTGTTCATGCTGTTTATTTTCAAGTGCGCTTATCCCCACATTTGGATTCTTGCAAGTTGAGCAACCCATTTGAGCGGCTTCTAATGCGATAAACTCGCATCAACCTCAATTTTAGAAGGCTTCCGGCTTCTCTCAAAAAAAGGAAACGGATCTAGGTTGTAAAATCAGTAAATTGAACTATATAATTGTTTTTTGGAACATTTCGCTTCAATGAGTCTAACATGTAGCCAAATATTCCCCAAGATCCCCACTTCTGGGCTGCCCGACCCGGCCGGTGGCGTGGGCGTGGGGTGCAGTTGTGGCCGATTACCACGGGCCGCAAAAGCGTCCACATCGGTGGGGGGATCCTAGGAATGATCATTGCTTGGGACTGCGAGTACATACCTCTATCTTCTGGCGGGGTATCGGAGGCGAATCCTTGACATGGCATCACATGATATTCTTTGATCGGGGATGATTGGGATGTATGAACACTTGCAAAACTGATAAAAATGGGGATATTGGAGAATTCTCCAAAGGGGGGACCCAAACAAACTAAGGAAGTTGCCCCAATCGGCCCAATCATTTCATCTCAAAATTTGGAGCTCCAAAACAATTCAATGGTTTAAACAGTGAATTTCCCGAAAAATTTCTCATGGCTTGAAACCAAAAACTCACTTCTTTTAGGTGCCCGCACCAACCGACGGCGCTTGGCATCGGCATTTTCCATAAAGCCCATGACGCCTCGAACTGGCGCAAAACTGCTAGCAGCAGCCAGTGATGAGGTGCCCCTCGCCCAGAAAATGGGTCAGTTTGAATATTAACCCGAGCAGGCAGTACCTATCATTCTGGCACACTTTTTTGGGGGAATGGCATGGAATGGCCAAAAAAAAATCATTAAAGACTTGGTGGTAAACCATTGGGGGTGGTTTATGGTCTGACTTTACTACATTGCCAGGGATCTTTGACCATCATTTACCCAGTGGTTATTCAATGGATGTTGAACCCCCTATGAATTACCAAATCAATGGGAAAAGGACGTCTATAAACAACAACAGGTTTTTTGACACACTAAATAACACGAGCTTTAGATAGTTTGAGCAAGAAACTGACATTAAATTTTCAACTGGCTAGAACCCCCCAGAACAAACCCATCTTCACCGCAGGAACCTGTTGAAGTTCACACAGGACAACGTGGCGCCGTTCTTCTGAGCACCATGTCTGCCAGCACCCAGCCCGCGCGTTGCCGCGGCGGTGAAGTGCCAGCGTCCACAGGAACGGAAACGAACCGTGACAACAGTTGGGCACCCCAGGTTGGCTGTTGAATGCTGTTGGATGAGGTGGTGTCAGGATGGTTCAGGTGAATTGTTATGATCTTTTGGAAGATTTCGAGCGATTTCAGTGAACAGTGGATGTTTCTTTAAAAACATGGCGGAGTGGTGAGTGGACTATGAACTGCTGCAAGTCAGCTCACCGATGGGGTCAACCGGGTCCACCTCTGCTCCAGGTTCTGACAGGTTCTGACATTCCCAGGGTGGCCTAGGGGTGATATGGAGTGTCAACATGTGCCAAGCGCTTTAGTGTGATGGTAACATGATGTAACATGATCGTAAGATCACTGATGAGTGTTTTTTTTCAACCTCTTGAACACAAAAACGCCTGACTGGGATCATCATGCCAAATGCTTCAAATGGAATAGATTCGAAGCCACCAATCAGACTATTATTCATTATTCATTTGCAGGTATGTGCTTATCATCTCTTGACAATTGCGGGCCCCTTCCAACGCTACCATTTTGGCAGTCAGGGCCCTTTTTTGGCTGAGCCCAGCTGCATCGAGCATCATCCAGCATCATCATCGCAAGCTTGAAAGACAGAGACAAATGTATCTTAAAATGATGTTTCAATCCTACCCTGCTAGAAACTCATGAAAGGATAATGATAGGTTGTGCCGTCGCTGGAGTAAGAAATGGCATTGGTTATATTGAGGAAATTCCAAACTGTTGGATTTGTCCTGCATCTTTTTTGCAACCAAGCAAAATAGGCAACGGATGTCAACATCATTCAGCTTTGATATCACCTTGATGGCAATGGGACACCCCCCAATATCATCACATCTGGCTAAACTGGAACCTGAGATCATCTTGTGTGAAACATGGGATATCAATTACTAAGTAACTACATATGTATATATACATATGTATATATATGTATATAATATATATATATATATACATACACGAATCAATTCACCAATCATCGTTACAATTGGAAAATGGGAGGTGAGCAGCATCGACACTTCTATCTGTGTGGGCTAGACGGCTAGACGGTCCGGTCTACTGGAAACATCTCGAACATGGTGCCTTGGAGTTACGTAAATTCCAGTCATTCAAACACATCGTCAAAATATCCATCTATATATGGGTAAGTTATATAGGTAAAATAATTATAGAACAGATAATATAGTTATATATATATACCATAATCATCCAATTAACTTAAGTAATATATCATATAATTATACCATATGGATATTAATGGGATAATTATGGTATATCAATGGATACACCCTCATCAAACATGGCGTGCTGGAAGATCTCCCAACCGATTTTGAGCCCCAAAAAACGCGGTTCAACATTCCAGAGAAACAGAGGATTTCTGGAGTAGCCATCAATCGATTCCGTCCATTTAAGATATTTAAGGCCAGCTCGAGGTTGTTAAAAAATGAGATGAATCTAGTTTCAACTCATCCCAACAAAACATGAATCTGGGTAAATTATAATATTTTACTAACCTGAATAGTTCGGCCATTTGGGGATGATTTCCCTTACTAACCATGATTTCCAGTGAGGGAGAACAGTGAGGTGTTCAACAGTGAGGTGTTCAACAGTGAGGCTGGGTCAGTTGGGATCATCGAGTTAAGGTTTCCAGAAACGTCAAACATCACCAACTAGCTATAATGTTTCCAGTTGGTGAAATAGATATATTATCTAATATATACAATTATCAAACATATTTTAGGGAAACATTATCATATTTCACTAAGCTGATATCACATCGGCCATATGGGGGTGATTCCCCCATATATCCTCCACTTTATCAATCATCATTCTAGGGAGGTTCTCCGTGAGGTCATTGGTTTATTTACCATGCCCAAATCCCAAATCAACCTTTTGCTGCAGCGCTGCTTGTCAGCAGCCTGCCAGGGGCTGACAAGGGTGGTTTAAGCTCCCGAGGATGGCGTTTTTTTTTGGGGAATTTGCAACGTCAGCCATGGATCTTACCAGCTATGGAGCTGGCTAAAGCCTCTCCGGAAAATTCTGGACTTACCCTGAATCCCTGAGATGTCTCTATGATTCTGTTTGTGTCAGGGGGATCTTGATGGGGTCACACGTCTATGGCTCAAAAAATGTGGTACGCAATGGACTCATAAACGCATGTATGTTTACTAAATACGGCACAATCATACACAATCCATGTTAAATGTTCTTTATTTGAACAGGGGTTCCACTGAAAATGGTCAAGGAATCAGCCACGCACACAGATCCAGGTCAGCGGGTCCCTTTAGGGTTTGCTTCACCAAGTACACAGGTGCGACCCCTTTAGGCTTTATTAATGCTTATCCAAGAAAGTAAACCGGCATGAACTCTCTGAGCCTCACTAAGTAAGTGAACAACTGCAACACCTTTCGGGAGCAACACACATCTCTGTTTTCGCGTCCAGCTGACCCAGTTGTTGCAGAGCTAACACCCTGAGCAATGCTGGATGGAATAGAACTTGAAGTACCCTTAAACTGGCGGTTTGCGACGAAGTTGATTGTGTTAGTTTCTGTAGCTGCCGATTTTTCAATGGCATCAGCAAACAGAAAATCCAAAATTTCGGGTCATTTCAGGTCATTCACTGCAAAATCTGCAAATCCATGGGACCTGGCGAAAAACCACAAGACAAGTTCCCTGGAGTCTCCCTGGGAGCCTCCAGCCCAATAAACGCGTACCGGGGTACCTTCAGGGATACGTTCGGGCCAGAGAGGCCATGTGCAAGGAAGTTTGCGCCCAGGCCTGACAGGGAATGTTGGCAAAGGACCCAGACTATAGATGGTTTACCCTCTGGTAATTTAACATAACTATGGAAAATCACCATTTTTAGTGGGAAAACTGCCTATAAATGGCCATTTTCAATAGCTATGTTAAATTACCAGAGGGTATCCCATTATTTATAGGCTTTCAACCATCTTTTCGCTGGTTCAGGATTTCGCAACCACACTAGGTCACCGGGTAACCACTCCAGCTGCTGCATGACTGGTCACAGTTGACATGGCGAATCGTCACAGGAACTGTAGTTTGCAAGTCTCCAAAGTAGAGCAATCTTCCATTTAGAAAGGATATATATTATATATATATATATTATATGTCATAATATATACAAATAGGCAGTTAGATAGATCTAAAATTTGTCACAAGAAATATATTGTATGCATACGCATATACATATGCATGTATATATATATAATTATATATACATATAAATTATACCAACAGAGAAGCATTATGCAGACCTAACAACAGCTGTCAGCATCGCCATCCTTCGCCGGATTGTTTGGTCCATGAGATCGTTCACTGGCCTGCTCCTGTGCCGTACGTGGATCGATCCATGCCACCACAGGACTTGGGCTTGAATGATCCTAAATATATTCAATATCTGGTTTGTGGTTGACCTACCCCTCTGAAAAATATGAAATTCAATGGCAAGGATGACATCCCATATATGAAATGGAAAAATAAAAAATGTGCCAAACCACCAATCATATATATATATTATATTATATTATATGGATATGATCATATATGGCTATGAATCAACACCTACAAATAGGTTTTTGAGGGGAATGAACATCAGCTATGTCAGGACGAACAAAAATGTACCAGGGTTTTGACCCAAAGCTATATGTGTGTTGCTCATCATTGAAAGAAAACACATTGAGCTGGGTATGAAATACAGCATTTCTCTCCCTTTATAGCTGAAGAGCGCAACAGAAACACCAACATTCGCAAAAAATCATTCAACTGGCAATTATAACTACCGCAAGTCCCCAAACCCACTTGCCTGGCCTGGAAATAAACATGATTAAGAAACTGACGCTGGGAGGAAACCAAGAGCATTGGACAATATTTGAAGACTAGTCCAACAGTCCATCTGCGGATTTTTTCAGGGTTTTCAATGTCGACATAGAAACCGACCCATCCCCAGTGGTAAAAACCATCCCATCAACAATTGGGGGATCCTTTTAATTCAATTATCCCATTAAAAGGGGTATGCCACCCAATAGGGAACCCTAATTGGGGAGGGTTTAACATTGGGTTTACCACATTTTACCCTTGAACGGTCTGGCTTTTTTGTCGCGCAAAGCGCCAACTCTGACTTCGTGCTGCACTGCCGTGTGGAGGAAATTCAGCATGAGTGAACATGGGTACGAGCACAGGTGGGTCAGAGGGTTAGTCGGAGGGGTTCCACGTCCAAGCAGCCGATCTTGTTAAAACAACCAACAGTCCGGGACATATTCAAGCTCTATTGGCATTTGTGTGTTTGAAATTCTACTTTGAAATCTAATCGCATCTTCAACTTAATCCAAATTTCCGTTCATCTTATGCATTGAATTGCATCGATATATTCATCAATACGCATCAATAATCCTCAATATGTGGTCGACCGCTTTGATGCCGACCACCGTGGAGAATGCGTGGCCGACCTGCCAAATTTCGGCAGGACTCAGGCAGGATGGCCGGGCGGCCGCTGGTGCAGGCAGCTTCACCTGGAACCACTGGAAGCAGGGGAAACCCTCCGTGAATGGGTGGACATGCTGGATATGAAATGATATGACAGACATGATATGAACTGATATAAACTCATATGAATGAATGTGAATGAATATGATATGACATAATATAAAATTACATGAAATGAAATGACAATGATACTGTATATTTAATGTTGACATTCTATGATATGGCACGATATGATATTATATGCGCAGCTGCTATGATATGATACAGAAAATACTTACATGTATGTATCTATATAAACAGCATATTATACATGTACATGAGATATGAAAGATGATACATTTAATGTTATATGTGATACGCGATACATTGCACATGTGCTGCATGATATGATATCAACATACGATAACGTGTGATATGATCAGCACCAATCAACAAAAATCAACAACTATTCAGGCTCTGACCAACAGAACAACAGACTATCAGAATCACAGACTATGGCAATCATGTGTTTAGTTAAACCAGCACATTTTCGTTTTTAAACATAGCGTCCCGATTCAGCCAACGCACAGTGCTGGGACTTGCTCGAGGGTTTTGGCCACAACTACTCAAGTCAGCGTGACTTTAAACAAAACAGACGCACAACGGTCGCCAAATGTCTAAACGTCTGTCTAATGGGATTTTACTCTAATCAATACCCCATAGGATCCATGCATGCTATATATGGTAACATTTACCATCAATATACCCCAAATGTTAGCATATATACCATACATGGATCCTATGGGAATACTTGATCTATCCAATCTGGAAACACCTTGAGATTTAGAGGTCCAAAAAGCTGGCTTCCCATACCCAGGATCAACATGGATCAACACATTGTCAATGTGGCCGTGGGTCATTTTACCTTGGAATCCACGAGTTGTCATACCTTAAGCGCATCAACCATGAACCGATGGTCCTGGAGGTAGTTGATCCATGACTGGAATATATAACATATTGGAAAATCCAATTTGGAACATCTTATTAAAAATGGATGATTTGGGTGTACCACCATTTTAGCAAATGACAAACATGTACATACTTGATGATGACCCGTTCTCAATATGATCCAAGTAGCGAAGCAGAAACCGGCGATTCAGCAACATTCCCAGCACTGTCGGTATCTAGGTATCCAGGACAGCGAGTGAATCAGCGGCGCGGTCGTCTCGTAGGACCTTTGGGAAGCAACCGCAGTCCCAAGGGTTTGGTGAACATCGGTAGGCCAACCTCGGCTGCGAGGGAGGGAAATTTCAGGTGCGGATTGGGATAGATTGGGACTTGGGACCGATTGGGACCGATTGGGACTGCTTGGGACTGCTTGAGTTTCTGATTTTTGCCGATTTCTCGCCAACCAAATTTGGAGTTGCGCAAAGCGCGAGCAGACGTTGCATCAGTAGTGGTGAACAAGGTTTTCTGGTGAGTTCCACAGGTTGCATCACTGAACTGGAAATCGTTTTCTCAGCGAAGCTTTCAGTCCTGTTATTTTCAACAAATGGGCCTCTCTGCCATCCGACCTTCCTAGGAATCGAAAGTGCTTCCGAAGTTGGTTGACCCCCTTTGATATTGGATATCCCCTGCCATTTCCATGGCTTTTCGTTTCATAGACCATCCGGAGGCACATCCACCTTGTCCAGGGCCATTCTGGACCTACTACCTCTCTATAGTTCTGAAGGGGTTCGTGACCGGGTTGTAAACCCTTATCAGTGAGAGATTGCGGCTTGGCTTATATCTGCCAACTCCCCGCCAAAAAAACAGAAAAGCCAAGATCCTCGCAAGATAGTATACTACAGCAATTTCAAATTCATCTAGATTCAACCTGTCGGTAATTCTATAAAGTTCTAGAACTATGTTTCTTTTCAGGACCAACCATCCAGATACATCCAAATACATCCAAATTCATCCAGCAACCACGAAGCACAAGACCACCAGAGCCCAAGGTTGTGGCTGGGCCCATTCCAAAATGCCTCGCAGGCGAGGACCAATCAAGGCCCACCAGAGTCCTAGTAGGGCTCCCCAAAGGACGCCTGGAACCAGTGGAACCAGGGCGGAACCAGTGGAACCAGGGCGATGGCTTCCAGTGTTTTTGTGAAGTCTGATGGATTTCTTTACAGATTTTAAAGCTTTCAATGATTTCTAGAGATTTTTACCATTGGTTTATGAAGACACCAGGTGTCTACATAAGTTAAATGATAAAATGATGTGTACTTACAGGTTTATGACAGAATGGTTTATCAACGAGGTAAAGTGAAACAGGTTCATGGCAGCTGTTTCATCCCGGATTAGCTTCTGGTACACTCACAGAACTATGGAAATTCACCATGTTTAATAGGACATTCACCATTTTTAATAGGAAATTCACCATGTTTAGTAGGGAAATCACCATTTTTTATAGGAACATCTCCATGTTTAATAGGAACATCACCATTTTTAATAGGAACATCACCATTTTTGATAGGACAATCATCATTTTAATAGGAAAATCATCATGTTTAATAGGAAAATCATCATGTTTAATAGGAAAATCACAATTTTTGATAGGAACATCACAATTTTTAATGGGATAATCATCATGTTGAATAGGACAATCATCATGTTTAATAGGAAAATCATCATGTTTAATAGGACAATCATCATTTTCAATAGGAAAATCATCATGTTTAATAGGGAAATCACAATTTTTAATAGGAAAATCGTCATGTTTAATAGGACAATCATCATGTTTAATAGGAAAATCATCATTTTTAATAGGAAAATCACCATTTTTAATAGGAAAATCATCATGTTTAATAGGAACATCACAATTTTTAATGGGAAGATCACAATTTTTAATAGAAACATCATCATCATAACTATGGAAATAGGTAAATCATCGAACGAAATGGGTCCTTTTTCATGGCAAACTGTTCAGGGCCTGCAATGGTCTGCTGCACAGTGTGATCCTTGTCGCAAATGCCTTGTGAAAACGAGGGAGAAACACATGGCCTAGAACTGGCCAACTGGCCAGCAATCAAATGGGTGTATCTGAGAATTGGGTAACATACCAAATATACAACCCAAAATAGTAATTTTATATAATTTTGATGGACAATGACATGATTGACCACTGGATTTGGGGATACTTGAAACTAGCCGATTCACCATTTCCCCAACCCAAATGGGGATGTTGAGGGAATCTAGATCCTACAATGATCTGCACCCAGTCATACCAGTCAAAACATCCCAGTCAAATGTTTTGTTTCAAAGCTGGGTATCCTCAGGCTACTTGGTGGATCTTCCCAGTAACTTCCCCCCAGCTAGGCAAGGGTAAGAACGGGCAATGTGCAGATATAACTGGGATGAAAAAACCCACTTACCATCTGGTTTTTTCAAAACATCGCAAAGGACAATTCACCATTTAAGTGGATGATTTTCCCATTAGCAACCCTTTTATAGGATTTTCGATTGCATGCTTTTTCAAAACCAAAGGGTACTCAGAACCACATACAGTAAGGTTCGGAATTACCATCTGCGGCCCATTAAAGTAGGTTAGTCCTCAAATCCTCCCTTCTGAAAGATCCCACGAAATCACCATTTTTTGTCCTATAAGTTAGGATCCATTTACCCATGGATCCCCATGAAAGATCCCATTGAATCACCATGACTTTCATGGCTTTCAGCTTCCTTTTCAGATGGGCCCAGCAACGTGCGGCGGCCATGGCCAAAGAGGGGATGAGTGCTACCAGCAGGGATCGTTCAGGAAGCCAATTCAGGTGGAGCCAAAGATAGAGGGCAAAGTAGACGGAAATAAATGTCCTGAGCTAAGTAAGATCAGGGGAATCCCAAAACTCACCTGAAAAAACTCACTATTCACCAACCAGAAGAAGAATGGATCGAACTATCAGTACTTTTGGATACACTTTTCGGCATCTTTTTGGGGCTTTCTTTTTGGTGAAAATCCATGTGAGCAGTGTTCAAAACACTGGTCTACAGTCCCTTAATACTAAGTAGGGATTCCCCATTCATTGTGATCATCCCCAATATATTGGTTAGTATGATCCCCTATGCCTATAATCATCAACCAACCGGGGTTTTGAATGTTGCTCTCCTGAGTCATCCTCAAACCTTCTGGTTGAAGGGCAGCTTTCACATCCTATTCTGAATGGTAAGAAAATCCGCACCAAGATTAAACACCCCCCCTATATGTAATGAAATACACACATATACATATAAATCCGGATGAAATGCCATCAAGTAAATTTCTCGGGATGGAAATTTTGATCTTTGAAACCTGTGGGGACAAGCAACATGCTGGACCCATGCTGAAGATGTTGTTCAATGGACTTCTCACACAATCATGGCATGGACATTTGAGATGGAATGGGATGGATACAGTGGCTGAATTTCATCAACGCATGAAAACAACATATGTGTCCATTGTTTTGTTTGACATGTGGTGATAAGTTCTTTACGTGAGTTTTAAACACACACATATCAACTGCAAATGGAAACTCAAGGTCAATGTAATCCCAGTACACCACAGTTGTATTTGGAATTGTTGGTGTGTATCGCAGGGCCCATATATATATTGATTGATTGTATATACATTATATCATATGAGTTTGTCATAATTTAATTTGGTTTAAAGGTTTCAAAAATAATTTTCCCCATATTCAACTGGGGTGTATATAACTGGCAGTTCCAACTACATATCCATTCATATCCCATGTACACATGCAGGTGGGATATGGGCCATATATTTTTGTGTCAAAATGTTGAGCAGCCCTCAATGTTGAATCCTCTAGTGAATCATCACATGTCTTGATGGCCATTGTGGATTTTCAGTCGCCGGTCCGAACGCGAAGCGTTCGGAAATCACCTAGAGGAAGAACCAACAAGAACGAGGAATACAAGGCCATCTTCAGACACACCCAAGTCATATTGTTGGTTGTATCATGTTGTATCATGTTGTATCATGTTGTATCATGTTGTATCATGTTGTATCATGTTGTATCATTACATATCAATTTCTCCAGCATTTAGATATATTTCGTTGTATTAAGTAGTTATACCCCACAACACATCAGCAAAAGGTTTGGTATGGTTTGGTTAAACCCATGGTAGGATGGCTGACACTGAAAAACATCCCAGGATCATATTCGAAGTATGGCTGGATGGAAAACCCGGATCACCCGCTTTGCGTGTGGACTCTTTGGGACGTCGCCAAAGAAATTCGGGGCCATAACCTCAGGGTGGTAAGAGGTGTTTCACATGGTGAAGCTAAAAACATGGACACATTTCCGAAACCGGATCTGCTTGACTTCGTCCCAGTGAACTCATGTCTCAGGGCAAAACTCTGTATGATTTCAAGTCATTTGAGAATAATGTGGGTAAAACAATGCCATAAACCATCCCCCAGTCATCACCATAAATATGTATATATAATTATATAATATTATATATATATAGGTGCTATGTTTACCATTCCCAGTCATGGCTGGTTTATGGCATTGTTTTACCCACATTATTTTAGAGATGGTTTCTGGTTTCTGATGTTTCTGGTTTCCAAAGGCTTGAACCTTGAACCTCAAACATGGCCCAGAAGCGTTTCACCAAGAGTTTCAAGCCCTTGGTGAGGAAATTGGCCACAATGACTCCTGTCAAGAACGGCAGGTGACAAAAATGGACACATAGATGAATACATCAACAAAATACTGAAGCTCACAGGATTCCAGCATCATCCAGTTTTTTTTTGCTCAGGTGATAGGAGTTGAATTGTGATGACGCCTGGTATCTCCCTGTATTTCCTGTAGTATTTCACTGAAATCGCTGGAGAGGAAGACCCCCAAAGAAAGGATACGCCAGGAATTGTGAAGTTCACCCTCCAAAATTCCATGACACGCCGAAATGGCCCATTTAGTTTGATATACCTAGCAAAAATGGTGTTTTTCCATAATTAAGTTATGTTATGTTAAACTGCCAGAGTTGGGGGCGGAGCGGAGCAGAGCCATTTTTTTCCAGACGCGAACTTTTGGGTTATGTGCTCGGTTTCAGGCGCATCCTCCATCTTTTGGGATTTAGGCTCCATACTACAACCCATTTGCAAATGTTCTTCCCATATCACGCCGGATCAAGCAAAACATACCCGAGAGCGTCTGAGCGAAGGGTTCTTGTAATAGTGGGGGTCTGTCAAACATTTTCACATCTTCACATCTTCACATCACAGCTTCAAATCCTCACAGTTTCAAATCCTCACATCCTCACATCTTCACATCTTCTCATCTTCACATCTGCTCATCTTCACATCTTCTCATCTTCACATCTGCTCATCTTCACATCTGCTCATCTTCACATCTCTTCTCATCTTCACATCTCTTCTCATCTTCACATCTTCTCATCTTCACATCTTCTCATCTTCACATCTTCACGTCCTCACATCCTCACATCTTCACATCCTCACATCTTCACATTCTCTCTTGCCCTCTTGCTCTCTTGCCCTCTTGCTCTCTTACCCTCTTCTTTTTCCTTCTTTTCGATTTCTCTCTTAAGGCGTGGGGCAGTGCCAACGAGACGGCACGAAACGAACCCTTTCGCAAGAAACGAGCTTCGATCGCCAAAAACTGAGGTAAATTTGCAATTTCGAAGTGTCGGTCGCAATCCTTTCGCGCGAAACGAGCTTCGATCGCCAAAAACTGCGGTGAAATTGCGATTTCAGAGGTCGAAGCGCAACCCTTTCGCGCGAAATGGTGGTCGAGTGTCAAAAACTGCGGTGAAAGCTTTTGTGTGTAAAAGGGTTTGCGCGTAAAAGCGTCTGTGTGTAAAAGCATCTGTGTGTAAAATCGTCTGTGTCTAAAAGGGTCTGCGTGCAAAAGCGTGTGTGTGTAAAAGCGTATCTGTGTAAAAGGTTCTGTGTGTAAAAGTGTCAGTCAGTGTGTAAAAGCATCTGTGTGTTGAAGCTTGTGTGTGTAAAAGCTTTTGTGTAAAAGGGTCTGTGTGTAAAAGCTTTTGTATGTAAAAGCCTCTGTGTGTAAAAGCGTCTGTGTGTAAAAGCATTTTTTTTTGTAAAAGGGTCTTTGTGTGAAAGCGTCTGTGTGTAAAAGGTTCTGTGTGTAAAAGTGTCAGTGCGTAAAAGCGTTTTTGCGTAAAAGCGTCTGTGTGTAAAAGCATTTGTGTGTAAAAGGGTCTGTGTGTAAAAGGGTCTGCGTGTCAAAGCGTCTGTGTGTCAAAGCGTCTGTGTGTAAAAGGTTCTGTGTAAATCGTGTGTGTGAAAAAGGGTGTGTCTGTAAAAGCGTGTGTGTGTAAAAGCGTTTGCGTGTAAAGGGTTATGTGTCTGTATCTTTGTTTGTGTGTCTGTGTGTGTATGTGTTTCTTTGCTGTCTGTCTCTGTCGGTCTCTTAAATTTTGTGTCTATCTTTGTCTGCTTCTGCTTAGAATCTGACATAGCATTTCTATCTCCTTTCTGTTGATCATCTGCATCATCTTCAATGAAGCTTTCACCTACAATGTCTTTGCTACTAATTAGAAGAGAGTAACATGCTCTTCTACGCTCTCGGGCCATCCGTCGTCTAGATTTTCTCACTTCTCACGTTTTGGTATTAAAGGCAAACCCTGCAAATCAATGGGAGAATTGAATGGTATTGGGGATGAACCCCGTGCCAGGTGAAAATATACCATGCTTCTACAAGGTGACAAGGTGGCCCCTCAGTTGTAGGTTTGTGTATAGCCCCTATTGATTAATTACAGTATGCTACGAGTACAGTCAATAGTTGTATCATGTTATATCCCCCATATTTTTTCCATTGATACGTATGTTTGTTTTCTAGTTAAATAATGTTAAATATAGTAAATATGAAAACGGAACCATGTTCAATAATCATCTATATTATATATACAGTAGTTATAGTTTTTTTAATGAATATTATATATATAGTTATAGTTTTTTAATGACCAAACATATGCTAAATGATGCAAAATATATGTATAGTAACTATATATATCTGGTTGGTGGTTTCAACCATATTGAAAATATGAGTCAAATGGGAGAATTCTTCCCAATATATGGACAAATAAAAGTAATGTTCCAAATCACCAACCAGTATATATTGAAAATAAACCATTATTAACCATAGATTAACTATAGATTAACCATAGATTAACTATAGATTAACCATAGATTAACCATAGATTAACCATAGATTAACTATATGACTCCTAAGGTTGACATTTTCCGTCAAACCTCTACCGCCAAGGTGCCCAGCGTGCCAAGGGGAGCCACCTCACGGCGGACGACCTGCAAGAAGCTCATGGTCCTCAGGCGACCAAAAACGGCTGATGTCCATGGGATGTACCGTGGGATGTCCATGGGAACCATGATGAATTCATATGGAACCGTGGGATTTAATAGGAAAAATTGATGAAACTTGGCATAACTTGGCCATTTAGTTCGATGACCTATTCAAAATATGTCAAACTGGTGATTTTCATATGGATTTTCCATAGTTATGTTGGTTTACCAGAGGGTAACCTACCAACCATATGTTTTTTTTTTGGGAAGTTTTTTTTTAAAGGATCTATGGTGATGTATTGATATTTTATGGGGATTAAGCAACAAACAATGGGATTTGGTGAGGATTTAATCTTTTTTTTTAGTGGTGCGTTTTATAAGAAGAGTTGGTTGATCTTTACATCAGCTGTCGATATCCACATGAACACATCCTGTCCACTAGCTTGGTTGTAAACCACCTTCCCCGTTTCTGCTGCTCAAAGCCACTTCTTTGAAGATTGGAAGCACGCGAAACCATGGGTTGGTTTCGACCCGAAAACTTGCCGCAAACATAACTTTGACCAGAAATTGTAGAGACTTAACGGTTTCCTGCAAATCTTCCCTTCAATGGAAACCACAATGATGTCCTCCATGTAATGTCTCTCCTTCAAAAAAGTAGCTTCAACATGCTACGTCGAAAGCTTTCGCGAAGGCATCACCGGATTTCCCCCAGCGATTTAGTGCCTGGTTGCAGGATTACCATCACAGTGATCAGATTTGAGAATCCAATGATCTGCGCCGTTTTGGCGGTTGCCGCTTTCACTGAAGTTTGAGCACATCTCCGAGCCACCTGGAATGTGATGGGATGGGAGGGCATGCGTTCAGCAGGAAATCCACATAGCTTGGAGTCGGTGTGGGGACCCACATAGCTTCTACCACTGCCATGAAGTTTCGCCACTACAAGGTGCTTGTTTCCTCTCCCATATCTCAAAATATCTCAAAGGGCTAGCAATTCTACAACATCAACCGGGGTTTGGCCAAGTAGATGATCACAAAAGTGGCACTGGCACTATCTGTTCTCTTCTCGATGTGATAATTTCACACATTTCTTTTCTTACATTCCTAATAAATCAGTGTTTGGGGACATGATTCAAGAAATCAAGTTAAACACACACATATATATCTAACTATATATATATATATTGTCATGTTAAATCCACCGAACAGATCCAAACAACGAGCATACCCTCTGGTGAACTAGTATATCGAAGTGGAACATCACCGGGTCCCAACCTGGCTCCGATAGAATCTGCCAAACTCGTGGACCTGGGTCACACATGGGGTCCCACATGGTGATGGCAGCTACAACAGCAGAGTGGATGTTTCTATTTATGCATTTTATACATATATTTATACCTGGCCAATTCTAGATATATTAACCCATGATTAACCCATGATTAACCCATATTAAGCCTGATTTTCTGTTTGTATCTATATTTAGCTGGTATTAGCTGGTGAGTATCGCCAGTGGCAAAAGAGAGCCTGGTACCTGCCATTTGGTGGGTTTGATGGACCCCCGTGGACCGCCGTAGTGCCAGAAGCTAAGGAACCTGATGCCTCACAGAGACTCCACTGCTAGCAATTGCCTTCGGTTTCCAAAAGCGCCAGACTGCAGGAGCTGCATTCCATCGATGGTTTAGATGGCTTTGGACAGATCTACATGGAACAGCAAGCTCCATTTCAGCCAGATTACCTGCAGAAATGGGTATGGCTATTATGGCTATCATGGCTATCATGGCTATCATGGCTATCATGGCACAAGACTCAAAGACCTATTTGGGCAGCCCATTTCAGGATTGGTATGTTTTGCACTTGTCAAACTTCATAGGCGAAACATGTTTTACTCTGAAACTTCCCAGAATCAATCCATTGAGAAACTGTTTTTGAAGCGCTAAATTTCGTATCACCCCCACGGGGGCACCAGCTTGCCCACATTTTGTTTTGAGCTGCCAACGCTTTCTGAAGAACTCTATTTACATGGAAGACATGGAAGCCGAATATCTAATATACAATGTCTACATGTATGTCTATATATACTATATATATATACACATATGTACGCAAACATGTATATATATACATATGTTATATTATTATAGTGCCATATATTATACACGTCACGTAATCATACAATACTATATGGCCATGAGCTGGATCACTGGCATTTTGGTAGGCTTCCCTTCTGTGATCTCAGGGCCCTGATCTGGACATTCACCCGCCCTTCACTCAGGTTTACCCAGGTGCCAATAAGAAAAACCGGGCCTCATTCTGACACATCAGCAAGCCCACAATTATGGGCCTGAAAGTCAGGATTTAGGCCGAATCCGTGTCTCATTGGTGGTTGACAAAATCATTTGAAAATCTGCTGATCAATCGGGAATGGACGAAAACAGAAGGTATCAGGAGGTTTTTTGATCACCGCCAATCAGGTTGTCATGTGTACTGGATAAAGGTTCTGAAATGTTCTGAATCATCAACTCTAAACCGGTTGAAATCGGTTGAAATCGGTTGAACTCGATTGAAATCGGTTGAAATCGGTTGAAATCGGTTGAACTCGATTGCCATCATGCCTCTTGAATCCTCCCAGGCCCAGAAAGAGGCAACAGGCAACACTTGGCCAAAACTCTCCATGGAGGAATGGACAGGCAACATGTCTCCTCAACGGTCCAATCTTACGAAGTTAAAGGGTCTCATAAATGGCTTATGAATGGCAGCAAGATGGATCCTGGCACCATGACAAAAATGGGTCAAAACCGTGGCACCATAGATACCCTAAGTCAGTTATAGCTGGTTAACCCCCCTGATTTGATGGCCACTTTGAGGCACCCTCCGGAGTCTGAAAAAATGTCGCAAATGGCCCAAGTAAATGGAGGTTTATATGGGAAACCATGAGAACATCATCTATAAAATGTGAGACTTTCCATTGCCACAGTTGATTGCCGGAGGGAACATCATGATATCCCACTAACGTCGAACGGAAGTGCTTGTTGGGTTTTCATCTCTGGGTCACGGATGAATCACGGATGTAAACCGCTCAAGACCAGAATGGAACCCTGGAACCCCAGAACTGTGAAATGCTGCAACACTTACTGCTGGCTTGCCAAGCTGGATGAGGTCATATTCATCTACTATAGTTACCTAATCATGATATTATATACCCATTAAATCCCATTAACCATCATTAACCATCATTAACCATCATTAACCCTTAATATTAACCATTATTAACCATAGATTAACCATAGATTAACCATAGATTAACCATAAATTAACCATATAGATTAATATCACCACAAAATGATTGGTTACTTTGTCAGCCATCCTGCCGGCATTGCTGAAGACCCCGGCGTGTCTTGGATGGCATTCAGTTCTGTGAGGCCTGTCATCACCTGCCGTGCCACCGTGCCATAGCGATTAACTGTTCCTTATGGTGGTAAAATGGATGTGTTAGCTGTTCTTGAGATAAGATTCTGATGCCCAAGTTGGATAAGTTGCAAGTTTAGGAAAATGAACAAACCTCAAACTTCCCGAACCCACTGCTCGTTTCACCCACAAACAATGGTTGGACTATTTCTCTAAACGAGGGCACAGAGATAGAAAGTCATTACCACAATATACGGATCTTGTACTAGAATGAATACAGAAACTGATTGCTAGAATTGCTGGATCAGCCCCCCCCAGGCGCAGGATATGATACACTCGACATTTTGGTCGGTTCAATTCAATACAACATAATTCAACTATACCGTGTATGTATTTCTGCACCGATGGGCACACAGGGACCTAGGAAATCCATGGAAATCCTAAAGTAGGAATTCGTAGCCTGCAAGGCATCTTTCTCGGGAACAAAAAACAAAATACCACAAAACACACACACACACATTATACAATGTGGCCCCCGAGTTATAAGTGGGTTTATAACCCCCATGAACGTTATAGTTATATCATAAACCAAAATGTTCTTGGAGTTATTTGCACCGACGTAGCTATCCAACGACACAAAAATAAAGTAGCCATCGTCCTTCCGGGCCCCCACTGGGCTCTCGGGCCGCATTGCAGGAGCGATCATACAAATCGCTGGAACCTTTGATGAGCACGCCAATCACCTGAGGCCCAACGATGCCCAACGATGCCCAATGGTCCATGGTGGTCCATGGTTTTTTTGATCATGAGGGTATGGAATAGTTAATGAGATATGAGATTACCATCTGGTTATTTAACATAGCCATGGAAAATCACCATTTTTAATAGGTAAACCATCTATAAATGAGCCATTTTCCATGGCTATGTGAAATAACCAGAGGGTATATGATATCTGAAGCTATTTGGTCACACTGCTTTGCTTATGATGTGGTAATAATACACAATGATAGTCAAACCTCAGATAACGTTGGTACATCTATATGTAAGGTTTAATTAGTTGTGTCTAATTAAGATCTCACACGAATAATTCATGATCATTCCAATATTTGCCAGCTCTACCAGGTGTTTATTACTTGATTGTACACTGTCCGATGTCATTTAACATAATGATTCAACTATATACATTCAATCTTTTGGGTAATCTTCACCCATCACCGGACTTAATCCTAGCTGAATCCTGCTGTCTTGTCCTGGCGATTCGTGTGGTTTGGCTGCTGGTTTTCATGGGGCTCTTGCCCATGCCATAAGTTGTGAAAACCTTTCAGCAGTTTCTGGGAATCATGATCACCTGAGTTTGATATCTTTTTGTACCCCCAAAATCTAGTAGTTTATCATCATTCTTACCCATATGCTCCATGTATGGTATATTTACCTACATTTGGGTGATTTTTTGGGCAAATTTTGGTAAATATTCCATACATGGAGCATATGGGTTACCTTGCTTGGGGTTATTTTCCAGGACAAAGCCACACCGAGGGGCGTGAGTCGTACAAGTTTGACAGTACTATCTTGCCAGTCTTCTCGACAGACTAGTACGCTATGTACTGAGAAAGTTTCTGCTTACCCTCTTGGAATCTAGCAGTTTGCTCTGGAAATGCACCATTTTCCAAAGGTAAATGATGGTAATTTATCAACTTTACATGGGCCATTTTCCATAGCTACTTCATCTGTGGAATTGTTCAATTCCTCAAATGGACAATCAGCATGCACTACCACAAAGATCCATGAATTTGACGTGCAACTACATATACGTATGATCGAAAAGCCTTGGTGTTTGAACCAAACAGTTTCTATATTTTTCTATATATGTTTCTACATATCAGCTTCGCTCCAATTATGGCCATGACCAATTTGAACACCACTAAGCCTCGTTGAATTGATACATGTTTTGTTGGGGTGTTTCCACCATGAAACAATCGGCCTTGATCATTGATAAAATCGGCAACCCAATGCCATTATACCATTTAGGGATGGTTGAAAAATCCCATCAAAATGGTGATGACTTGGGGATGGTGATGACTTGGCATTTGGGGTGAATCCCATATTGGTGATATCTTCGATGGCAAAAGAACACAGTTTTCCAACCGAAGTCGGCCAGGAGTGCTCACGATCACGGCGTCCGGCTTGTGATGGCCTGCAGCTGGTTTTCTGGGAGTGGGTGAAAGTTTAAAGCCAGAGTTGGCTCACTTGTGTATTCAAATATGCATTCATCAGATTCCTCCTCCATTGTTTGGGCCCCCAATTTTGACGCCAAGTGGGTGACAAATCGGTGACAAATAAAGGTTGCGAATTTCTGTTTTGGATAGTCATGCAAGGTAAAGCAGCACACACACAGGGTAGTAGCCCCAGAATAGTCCAACAAACGGAGTTCACCAAAATGGCGATTGAACATGAATTCAACCAGCAACAATGGGCATAGACATGGGACTCTCTATTTAAGCATATTCCCAAACACTCTGCTCCAATCTCTGTAGAAACCAGCGAAAAAGACAGCAGTTCTAGTACTTGAAAAGGGGCCGCTTAAATTGTATCAACATCTCTCATTTGCATGTTTTTGCATACCCTCTGGTAATCATGAAAGCCCGAAATCCATCTGTATCCATTCATTTACATCATATATCCATTGATAATCATCAATTTATGTGTATATATATATAATATCCACAGTAGATATCCCACATGCTCCATGTATGGTATATTTACCTACATTTTCCCCAAAAATTGCCCAAATGTAGGTAAATATTCCAGCACCATGGAGCATATGGGTATGTGCCCCATCAAACATGAGAATTTCCGGCCATTTTTGATTAGCAGAAGGTCGGTCACCGTGATCAACTCCCCAGAAATGGATCTGCAGTATATAAATCCAGCTTTCTAATTATTGCTGCTGACTGGTGAAACTGCACCGAACTCTTAGATTGGTTTAGGGAAAATCTACAGGGTTTACCATGGTTTTAAGATGGTTTTCGCATGTTTTAACCCCGAAACATCTGTAGGACTTCCATGGGAATTCCTACAGATTTTCCTGGCCGGCCATCCCAATCAACTCTGAGCACCCCAGACGCAGCGTGATTCGAGCACCGCTCACCAATTCCAAAGCTCCCGGCACCGCCTTGCTGAGCGTAGGCCGTGGGTAAGTGGGGCATGGAAGAGGAATCAACCATAGCCTGGTTGGTGGTTTCAACCCTACCCCTCTGAAAATATGACTTCGTCAGTTGGGACTATTATTCCCAATATCTGAAAAAACATGTTCCAAACCACCAACCAGTAGCTATATATGGTTTGAATGGTTGAATCGAATGACAAGTGAAATATTGAATGATCATGAAAAGTAACATTTTCTAAACTCATACCCAATCTCAAACATGTTATGACAAGTTTGCCAACAATGGCTCAATACATGTCTGGGTCTAAGGGGAGACGTAAGGTTTCTTGGAACAACATGAACAATTACAAGACAGCCTAGGAATTTACCACAATCTGTAAAATCGTCAAACCTGTAATTTACCCTTCAACGTTCAACTGATTCAAAGATATGGCTCAAGATGATTGAACCACCAACATGTGCAGTTTCTGTGTGTCCCATGGCTGAGCCAATCACAGATGATATTGGAATTGCAAAAGTCAAACCAACATGTTTTCTTCTGAAAACTGAGGATTGATCGCCAGTTCAGTTTGCCAAATTTCACCAAATTCACCAAATGTTGAGTGCTTGTGAATGTGAATCTCTCATCTGACAGCCATCAAGGTTCAGCAAAGTGCGTTTCTCAGTTCAGCAACCCAAAGAGCCACAGGATTGACAGAACCCCAGGAGTGAGGGAAAAGCAAACAACGGATAATGACAATGAATGTGTTTGGAAAAATACAATGATTTACACGAACAGGATGATCTACATTATATTATTCAAGCATGCTTGATTCAAGGATTCATGAGCAGTTTGAAAGCAAATTTGAATACACCCCCTAAATTGAATACGGAACCCAAGTTCAATCGGGTCTGGAAGATAGTCTCCGCGCTGGAAGATAATCTCTGCAGTCAGAAACGTGGGTCCCATGTCAATAGGTATTCCCGTTGGTTATCATAATCCCCAATAGAGTAGGTGAGTAGGTCCATAAACACCCTATCAAAGAGTATAACATAGTATAACCAATCAACAGGGTGTTTAGGGAGTACCTATTCGTTATCCTATGTTATACTATTATTCTATGATTATGGTTAAAGTTGGTTATACTATTTTATTAGTACTACTATTATTAACATTATTAACCATGGTATTGTTAATGGCTCCTACTTAGATTTAGGGAGTCCACTTTTTTTCGTCGATCCAAGGGATCATCATGGATCAGCCGGGCAGCCATTTTCAAAACCTCCACGCGGCAACCTTGGACGACAACCACTCCCGGTGTTCCACCAGTCCGTCTTGCAGTGATGTTAAGTGATCAACAAGCGGAATATGCGGAATACATGTGGAATATATTAAAATTATATGGAATATCTCGTAGGCGGCATAAATATATGTAACATATAATAGTCATAGAACCAACTAGTGACTGAAATGTTTCCTTTGGCCGTCCTACTCGTCAGTACTACTTAGTCATTCTGCCACGGTTTACATCTCCGAGAATGACTTTGTATAGAAATTCCCAGTTGTATATAGGTTATTAACATTTACTAACCACTAGTTGGGGAGCACCTCCAGATACTAGATGCATCTAAAGTTATACCAGCTCATCTCCAAGATAGTTTCCGATTGGGTGACAAGACGTCCTCATCTCAATCCAATTCACAGAAGAGTGCCATGAGTGCCATGAGTCATGGAGCCTAAGGATGTTTTTTTCTCCGTGATAGTCATCTCACAATGTTGTTGCCGTGGTGCCTCTGTCATAATACCATTGATGATTGATAGTTGCCTATTGTATATGATATCAACATTCAATGATATTGTGATATATGTGTATAGATGTATATATATATATATGATTGATATCGTCAACCTTCCCCTTCTATTGTTGTTAATCGTCAAATACTATTGTATTTCTCATATCCAGTCTACAGGTGCTTCATGATGGTTGCTATCCCATCACCAGCCTTCATGGCAACTTCATGGGCTCCATGATGAAACCGCCCCTTCTCATTGTTGCTTGTCGTCTGCTCGATGATTTTCCAATGGGGAATCAAAATCCATCCGGATAATTCTTATTGTATGCCACGGAAACATCATAATGTGAGTAACGCAGCAATACACCAACCATATTTTGATGTTTCATAAAACCCATTTATGGTAAAATTGTGGGTGGTTTATTGTTGCTTTACTCACATTACTGGTTCTAGATCACTCCTGAATGTTTCTACGATATCCCTCCAGCTCCTTTTTGGGGGTGCTATCAGTGGTATTTTTCTTCACAGCATCCTGTCACTACAACCAATCAAGCATTTATTTTCAGTGACAGCAGGCACTTCATGAACATTCAAATACCATAAATACAATCTTTGATCAGTCCATACAATCTTTTGACCCTTGCATCCCTTGCCGATGAAGATCACAGTTCTGTGATGATTTCCCAACACCAAAAATCCTCTTGTGAGCTTGGCCATTGCCCCTCGCTTTGAAAAAAATCATGTTGGCGCATCCAAATCCATCTGACCATGATGACATGCCATGGATCAATAGATATGCTATGAATCAACTGCTGGGGATCCCAGCTGGAACAACCCATTGATTGTTCAATGAAAAGTATCCAACTCTATGAAATATCAACAGCTCTGAATTGCTGTGAACAGAGTTGTGTCCTTTCCAATGGGTTTTCACATGTGACCCATCCATAGATCTAGGATTCGACCCATCAAATCCAAGTTATTACTGGATAAATCGCCATTTCTTGATATTTGGGGGTTTCCTAAATTGGAGGTACCCTAAAATGGATGGTTTATAAGGGAAAATCCTATTAAACGGATGATTTAGGGGTACCCCTATTTCAGGAAACCTCCATTTATTGATTTTAAACCACCATTTTTGCCAACACACACTGCGCATCCACTGCTTCAAGCAACGCTCAAGCTCTGCTTCAGCAGCCAATCGGAGTTCGTCCACCTGACGATTATTATCATCTTTATTGTCGCTATGATTATTCTTCTTATTGTTATCATTTTCATTATGTGTATATATATAGATATGATATTATGTATATGTTATTATGTTGGACTATCTGCAGTATTGTATATGGAGATGCACGGTTGTCAATAGTATCAACTTCATATGACCTGGGAATTGTTCATGAAATTGGAGACTTGAAGAGTTGAAAGTGCATGACCTAGCTACATCCAATACGCTGGGGAAAATCCCAGGCGCCAGCTGTGTTTTCAACGGCAAAGCGAGAGCCAGGCGCAGATCCAATCAGTGAATCTTGCTGAGGTGTTTTAAGGTGAACAATATATGCGGCTCGCAGCGGATTTTCATTTGGGGAGTTCTAAGAGCTTTAATTTCAGATAAGCGCCCTTTTGATAAATTTTCAGTGGTCTCTCTAGGTTTATGAATACACCATGCAAATTTTATGAAATTTCGCCTGACAAAGACCAAACTTCACACCTATTTCTGCGGATTCTTGAAATGGGGGATACCCCAAACATCCCAAAACCATGGGTGTCAATACTAAAATGTTCAAATGACTTGGATGATTTGGGATACCCCAATGCCTCAGGAAACCTCCACAAAATTTCGGTGGTTGACCTATGTCAATGACATCCAAGGTGTCGTTGGTTCAGAGACCACCACTGATATTCAAAAGTGCAAAAAAGAAATGGGACCTACAGGATGGTGCCCCCCAGTTATAAGTTGGTTTATAAACCCCATTAACTATAGTTATATCTACCATAAACCATAGTTATGGGAGTTATAAACCAACTTAGCTAACTATGGGGCACCACCT
>Ga0126342_10000871_pt1 | contig 37968 bp, 42 predicted proteins | sample Cyp1metagenome_FD_92528 | JGI IMG/M metagenome (GOLD analysis project Ga0126342, IMG submission 92528) | Coral microbial communities from Lord Howe Island, Old Settlement Bay, Australia - Cyphastrea 1 metagenome | ecosystem: Host-associated > Invertebrates > Cnidaria > Coral ... | reverse complement strand
TGCTGTGTTCTTGTTATTTTTGTTGTTGTTGTTGTTGTTGGTGGTGGTGGTGGTGGTGGTGGTGTTGGTGTTGTTGTTGTTGTTGTTGTTGTTGTTGTTTTTCTTGTTCTTGTTCTTGTTCTTGTTGTTGTTGTTGTTGTTGTTGTTTTTCTTGTTGTTGTTGTTGTTGGTGGTGGTGGTGGTGTTGGTGTTGTTGGTGTTGTTGGTGTTGTTGTTGTTGTCGTTGTTGTTGTTGTTGATGATAATGATGTGGCTCGTGTTTTTGTTATTGATCTTGTGGTTGTGGTTTTTGCTCTTGTTCTGGTTCTTGTTCGTTAAGGACAGGAACTTACAGCGTATCATCCAACATGATTGGGGGTTAGGGACAAGACAGACAGAATCTTACAGTGTAGCATCCAACATGTTTGAAGGTTACGGACAAGATCATCAAGATTTTACTTCGTAGCAACAAAGAGTTGCAAGTTAAGGACAAAATCTTACAGGGTACCATCCCAGATGATTGCAAGATCGGGCTGCGATCTGACAGCGTAGCATCAAACATGTTTGAAAATCAAGGGCAAGATCTTACGGCGTAACATCAAGGATGAGCTAAAACTAAGGACCTTTTGTTGCTGGTGTTGTAGTTTTTGTTCTTGTTTTTCATTTTGTTTTCCATCTTGTTTTCCTTGTTCTCATTGTTCTATTCGTTTTTGTTCTTTGTTTTGTTCTTTGTCTTGTTCTTTGTCTTGTTTTTCTTTTTCTTCTTCTTCTTCTTCTTCTTCTTGGTGTTGTTGTTCTTGTTTAATGTTGTTTTTGCAAGTTCTGTGTCACATAGGCCGGGACTGTCTATCACACCGGGGGACATTATAAATAATTATATAATATCTTTCAACCAAATATATAGAAAGGAAAATTGCCACTCGTTTAGTCGAATGCTATGTTTCAATCTTTTGAGGGGTTGCCATAACATCTGTCTTTGGTCTTTGGAATTCGCTACGAATTCTCGCAATAAGCCATGATTCCTTTGCACTTGGCATCTCGCGCATTCAAATCTTGAAAAAAAAGTGACACATGCAAACACATTGCTGTTTCAAGTTTTGAGACTTCGATGGAAAGCAGCTGCTCGGACAAGCAGCCACGTAGCCACTTGCAACCACTTGCAGCCACTTGCAGCCACTTGCAGCCACTTGCAGCCACTTGCAGCCACTTGCCCAAGCAGCCACTTGCAGCTACAAGCAGCCACTTGGAACCACTTGCCGCCACTTGCCCAAGCAGCCACTTGCAGCCACTTGCAGCCATTTGCAGCCACTTGCCCAAGCAGCCACTTGCAGCCACTTGCAGCCACTGGCAAGTGGCTGCAAATGGCTGCTTTTTTGAAAATCAAAGTGCGCACCTTCTGCGCCCATAATGAAATCTCTGCAACAGATCTCTATGAAATGTCTCTGTGCAAGATCTCCATAGGAGGTGTCTTGGCAAGATTTCCGTACAAAACTTTTATCAGATGTCTCTTGGCAAGATCTCTTTTGTAGAAGCTGCCCAAAATCTATAAGGGTTCTTTTGGCAAGATCTCTGTAAGGGACCTCTTGGCAAGATCTCAACAGATCTCTATACAATGTCTATGTACAAACTCCCTATAAGAGGTCTCTTGGCAAGATCTGTCTCAGAGATCTCTGCACAAGCTCTCCACAGGAGCTCTCTTGGCAAGATCTCAACAGATCTCTATGCAGTGTCTCTGGACAAGATCTCCTTTTGAGCTTTTTGAGCTTTTTGAGATCTCTGTAGAAGCTGTCTATAAGAGCTCTTTTGGCAAGATCTTTGTAACGAACCTCTTGGCAAGATCTCGGCAGATCTCTATACAATGTCTCTGCACAAGCTCCCTATAGGAGGTCTCTTGGCACGATCTGTTTCAGAGATCTTTGCGCAAGCTCTCTAAAAGAGCTCTCTTGGTAAGATGTCAACAGATCTCTATGCAATGTCTCTGGACAAGATCTCTATAAGAGGTCTTTTGGCAAGATGTCTGCACAAGCTCCCTATCAGAGGTCTCTTGGCAAGATCTTGTGGGATCTCCGTACAAGCTTCTATAAGAGCTCTGTTGGCAAGATCTCTGTAAGAGACTCTTGGCAAGCTCTCTGTACAATCCTTGGCGATCAACATGAGCACCGCGCCACAAGAAGAGCGATCTGACACGCCCAAAGTGCCAAGAGGGTTGCGCGAGCGATCTCAAAATTCGCACCGCGCCTCAACGAGAGCGATCCGGCACGCCCAAAGTGACGAGAGGGTTGCGTGAGCGATCCCAAAATGAGCACCGCGCCAGAACGAGAGCGACCTGACCCGCACAAAGTGACGAGAGGGTTACGCGAGCGATTCCAAAATTCGCACCGCGCCTCAACGAGAGCGATCCGGCACGCCCAAAGTGACGAGACGGTTGCGTGAGCGATCCCAAAATGAGCACCACGCCAGAACGAGAGCGATCTGACCCGCACAAAGTGACGAGAGGGTGACGCGAGCGATCTCAAAATTCGCACCAGGCCACAATGAGAGCGACCCGACACGCCCAAAGTGACGAGAGGGTTGCGCGAGCAAATGTTAGATGTTAACAAAACAGCGCGCGCACCACGAATAATGAACATCGAGACTGTCAAAAACATTCAAAAACGGTGTTTTACCTGGTCTCAGCGACTTTTTTTGTCTAGGTCTAAAAAGTACGGCGCCTGCCACGAAAAATGAGCCTGAGGCATCCAAAGCGCTGCACCTGCCACATGTAATCCTCATCATGTCCAAAATCAAATTCGACGATAGCTTCGCAAAGCAAGGCTTTCGACCCTTTCAAAACGTTGTCCAAGTTCACCAAATACTGCGCCTGGCACTAAAAGTGACCACCAAACCCACCTCTCATTTTGACCCACGCCTGCAGACGTTTTAGCAACGTGCACCACGCCTGCCACGCACATCAAAAGTGACCGATGTCCTGCACCTGTCACGCAAAACGACGTTTTTAGCCGAAAGTGCCACGTCTGCCACACAGAATGAACATGAATCAAAAAACGAGCACGGCGCGCTAGTAAAACTGGACCTTCGGAAGAGAGGTCTCCGAGCCACCGTTTCGTGCGAGACTTCCGTCGAAAACGGAAGATGGAGGAACTTTTGTGCTGTAAGTGTCACCAAATTTGCCGGACACGGATGCGCGAACCCTGACTCGAAACCACCACACTAAGATTAGAAACATGGTGTCCATGCTACGCTGAAAGAAGAAGGCCAGTTCCTGTTACAGTACCCATCTTCCAAATGCTGATGGTCGCATGGCCTTCTCACTCAGCAGGACTTCAATGAGGCGCCGGAGCAAACGTTGTGCTCCCAAATTGGCACCTCTCATTGGGATGAAAGAACGAAAAACCAGAACCTTCCAAGTAAATCCAAGTAGACATATCTTTTCATCGCTCAGACTTCCTCCCTTCTCCAATATGTTCAATGAACCAGTTGGCATCATCCGAAATCTACCTCAGACTCTGATCTTTCCAAATCCACCCATCGCAGCGCACCGAGTGGAGGCCCGGCAACGAAGTGAGTCAACGATTCCTGGCGTCGAGATGCCGTGGTTGTTGAGCCCCAGGATTTGCACATGGGGTTTCTCATCCCAAGTATGGGGGTGAAGAATCTGTAGATTTGAAATCACCAAACACGTTAAACGTTTCACCACGCGACATACAAGACTTGACTGGTTCCCAGGTGTATAAGCTGCTTGCCTTTGTCACCTGGTGCCACGCAAAACGATAAACACTCGGCTATAGCGATCCTGACCCTTGGCCACTGCCAGAGCTGACAGTTTCCACAAAGGCAACCTTATGCAAGAGATGAATCCGCAGCATCCAAACGATCTGGCACCCTTTTCCAAGTCATTCCATTGAACATCAGCATGCATTGAATTTTTGGGTGTGCCCGTGCCCTCCAAATGGCCATTGTAAAGGGGACAATGATGATTAAGCAAGTGGATTGAGGGATACCCCATTTCAGACAAACTCGCGGTCATGTTCCAGTGAAGGTTTTGTTTTACATCTGAGAACTCAACAGCAGCAACAGGGTGTCACCAAGCACTTGCGGCCATTTGGGTAACTCGCCTGTCTCTCTTGCCTAGCAAGCGATTGCAAGGACTAAATGAACCAAAAAAAGAAGGGAATCAGGACAACCAATGCTGTGATCCTGAGTTTTCCATGGAGCGGGTTCAAACAGACCTGGATTACTCACAGCGATCCTCAGTTGGCCTGCAGTTCCGCTGTCGCTCTCACAGCTTGCCGAACATCCTCACCAAAAGCTGTGCACTAGCACTGATCAGCTGGAATTCCAAACACAATCTCGTGAGTCTGCTTGGATGGCTCTCAGATTGTAGGAAGATGCTATTTGCAACTGTAGCCGTTGTAGCCCATCGGTCCTCAACGAGAAGTTTCTCCTCGCCTTGTAGACTTCGGAAGTCATGCCTGGCCATGTCAAATTGGCAGCACTGAGCAAAAACATGGATGCACATGTGGGCGCACATCAGCATCCAAAGAGGTGCGCGAAGGTGCTCCTGTCACAAAACAAGCAAACTATGGTTATGATACAAATCATGATACATATTATGATGATACAAATTTTTATACTCTTGATGTATGGGATGAATGCAATCCCTAAATCCAAAACTCAAAAGCACACAGCGAAAAAACATATCTAACAATGACTTTGCAGTAGCACAAAGAGAGCGGCACACGAGAGCAAAACATAGCAGCACACGAAAGCCAAAAAATAGCGGAACACGAGACACGAAAGCAAAAAATAACAGCACACGAGAGCAAAAAATAGCAGCACACGAGAGCAAAAATGACAGTACGCGAGAGCACAAGTAGCAGTACACGAGAGCAAACACAGCAGTACACGAGCGCGAAAATCACAGTACACAGCAACAGTACACAGCCGTCTAAAGAGACCTGCCAAAAAAGTATTAGAGCAACATCCTAAATTATATCTCATAAGATTAGATGAATATGTATACATGCAATGATGGCTGATTCATTGCAATTCATCTGAGGTATTGCGTCCTTGATGAGCTGGATCTGTTTCAGCACAGGCTCTTGAGAGCTCATGTAGAGCTCTAGATTGGAGCCTCAGCTACCAATATCCTACATTTCCCACCTGAGGCTTGGGCGAAAAAGGCTTCATGAAAATGGCACCCGAAAGTCAAGTGATGTAAAGAGGATTGAACAGTAACAGAAAACGCGAGGGAACTCGGCTCCTATGTGGTGACTGGGACCGTTACATCAGTCTAGTCACTGTTTGCCAACTCCCAGCCCAACCCAGTTGGGATCCCTGCACTGCGATGGAAGCTCCGAGAGTGCTTGCGTTATCGCCTGCAGGGATCACTGTTCCATGCGTGTGCCGAATGGCACACAGTGCCAGGGCAAACACAAAGCCGCCTAGCCTTCGTTTGGGCTTCAAACGCTTTCTGTTTTGACGAGTCCTTTCATGAGCACATGTCACAAGAGTTGTGTAAATGACTTCTGTGCCGTTTCCCTAAATAAGTCTCAGCATTTGTTTTGGCGTAAGGCATTGATACAATCCAATCTCGAAAGCTCCAAAGAATTCTAAACAGAAGGGACTGCAGAGCAACGATGGGTTTGGGGGTCCATGAGTTTTGGGATGCAGCATCACCGGCATCACCTACCAGTATGCGAATGCGTTCAGTGCAGACACCACTCGGGCACCACGTGTCCTCAAACTGCATATGCGTCAAGGGGTGGAAGTTTCCACAAAGAAATCTCAAATGGCTCGGCCTCGGACGCCACTGCACTAAAACTAGCCGGGGCTAGTGGCGGCTAGCGGGTCTCCTTGATGTAGATCAATAAGGATCTGTTGACAATCTGTTGATCTGATTTTCGGGTATCTGAGGGATGATTAGGGATGATGAGATATGATGAGACATGATGATGGCATTTTTTTCAGATGAAAGCCTCAGATCCCTGGGATTCTGCCGACCTTCCAAGGGTGACTGTCTGCGGCCCAGATCCTGGCACCGGTCTCTGAGCAGCTCACAACGGCTCCAGAAAGCAGTGGAAGAACTCGGAGTCAAGGCACAGAGGGAAATTTTTCAAGCACCTTAGTGACTTAGTGGTTCTCACATGTTCTCAGCTGCCATCAGAGTGGTGGAGAAGTCTCGGCTCTGAATCTGCTCTCAATGATTCTGAGAGTCTCATGGAGCGAAGAAAGTGGCCACACAAATTGGGACATGTCCTTTTTCGTGCTTGGTGAATCCCTTTGAAAAGATCTGAGAACCCCGCTCACTGATCACATGAATCATGTTGTCAATGAAAGGCTTGGCAGAGAGGGATCCATCAATGTCTGCATCTTGGGAAACCAGAAGACCCAACTCCACAGCTGCGGAGAGGATTGTCCTCAGAGTTAGAACCTCGCAACGCGCACCGTGCAGAGACTTGAAAATTGGGTCGGCCAACCAAATGACTGCATTGACTGCATCACCCTCTTAAAGATTCAAAAGAATTGTGATTCTAGTCATTCTAGTCCCTATGAACTCGTGGATACAGCATCCCCTACGAGCTAGTAAGCTGCTTGCATCGTTGACACGTTCTTCCGATGCAAATGAATGGCTTTGCCCAAAACTTTGGCTAATTATCCCTATTTAACATATGTATCTCATTGCTTGATCATCGATTTCCCATATTTTATCAGATGTTCATATCTGTTCCCCATTCAATGGGCCATACTTTGAAGTAAGCCCTGGCCCACTGGGACCCACCGTGGGTCCCCTGGGTCCCCAAAAGTCCCCTAAGGCTTCGGCAATGCTGCAGACGGCATGACGGATCTGCCGCAGCGAGCAGTTGAAGCGGGTGGCCAGGATATAGTCCAACACCCAAGGGAAATCCAGCAAGCTAACCTGCAAAGGATCACAAAACACAACATGTTTAATGACCATGCACAAACGGCAAATGGCAATAACATGTTTTGCAAAAAAAATATCACAATCCATATATATATATATATATGTATGTATATTATGTATATATATGTATATTATGTATATATATATGTATAATCCATATATGCCACGTGTATACATGGCTATGGGCCGTCTATGGATGAAAAGCTACTCATGGACCTCATTTTCAGTCAACCATCCATCAACCATCCAGAGGCTCCAGACCTGGACGGTCATTGCACAGCCACGCGGCCAGGGGGCTCTAGGGCTCAGCGCACCAACGGTCTGTAGCTATCGTAGCTGTTCCTTTGCCTGAGATCCTTCGTGTCGCAACAATTGGTGCGTCAAAGGACGGTGAAGTCATCTATTAAATTATTTGCCGATTCGTATGATTCGTTGAGATTCTTGCATAGGTCGCATCCTGAAAATGGAAACAACAACTGCAAGCACTTGAGTTGTTCTTTCGGGAATCCTTCTATATGCTCTTAGTAACAGAACTCGCCTTGGTCATTTCTCTGAAGCAAAGTTTCTATTGCACCAAGGCTTGAGTCCAGGCCGCAATTTGCCAAGTACAGCCCAAGCGCGAAGATGTCAAGCAAACATGCTTCGAATACAAATAGGCTGCAAATGTTGAGGTGATCTCTGCCTGTGTGTGTGTGTCCATGTGTGTGTGTATCTCCTTCTTCAGACCTGCATTTGACCCAATCGCATCACCCACTGCTATGGTGCTCAGTGAAATGCTACTCCATATCAGTACCTTCTGCTTTTGACGCGTTGACACGATGTGTTTCAGTGAGACATGCGATAAGCTTCACTTGCCTTGATGGTCGCCAAGCTCTCCCAAAGGTTTCGGGCCAATCCATTGTTTGGCACAAAAGGCGGGGTGCGATGCAGCCCTGATCTCGTGCTCGAGCTCACAAATGAATTCTCCACTTTGAGGATCTACCAACTTCAAGATGCGAAATTCCGTGTGGGAAATCGCCATGTCTTCAGTATCGTAGGTGGTGTTGGGAAAGCGTGGGTTGTTCCACACCAATTGTCGCTCCTTTGCCCGTCCTTAGTTCAGACTCAAAACAATAGAGCCACATCTACAGCGAGAAACGCAAAATATTTGTGTGGAACCAATGATGCGAATGTACCTTTAAAGAGACACTCTGTTAAGCCAAGCTTCTGTAGGTATCCACAAAATTGTTGATGTAGATGGCAATGTGATAGCCATCGTAAGGAATGTGGTCTCCGGCTTGGGCTTCCCGATAGATGATCCATTGGGAAGCACCAACTGGTACCCAACATTCCTCTGCATTGGCGGCTTTTCGGACTTCCGCCTTGGTGCAAAAGATGCAATCGTAGAACCTTGCGACGGCGGCAGCTTTGCCATGTGGGCATAGAAAACGCATGTAGGGAATGCCCAGGCAAACGGATGGCACCTGACTAGGAAGAGAAACTTGTTGCTCCTCCAAGTCCTTGGTGTTCATCCAACCACTGGGAGTGACCCAGCTTGATGTGCGAATGCCATGAATGATGAAGTTCACGCCAGTTGGACTCTTGACTTTCATAGCTGGTGGTCCAAGGTCCTTCATGGCTACCGTCTCTTGGCTTGAAACCAAAGAGAAATCGATGGACAAAGCTTTCAGATTGCTTCTCAAGCCTACAATGTCCGAGTATGCCAAGCCCACAAAGCCTGGAATGGTCTGCGATTCCATGGGTGGTGGCTCGCCAATGGGCATATGCACCTGCTGCAATCCTGCATTGGCCCAAACCAGTCCCTGCAAGGAACCGCCTTTGGCCCGCACTTTGCTGCACACATCATCGGCACGTGTGTCTTTTGCAAAGCCCAGGCCCTTCATCCAAAAGATTTCAAGCTCACTGTTCCAGGCCGGTACATTCACATTCAAATGTTCCAGCGAAAGCAAGGAGGTCACCCTTTCAGGAGGTAAGGTCAATTTGAGGTCATGCAAAATCTTCTTGTCCCGGCCCATGCACGCATTGGGAAGCAGTGACACGACGCCGCCCATGGCTCTTTGGCAGGCGAAACGTCCGAACTACTGGGACAACTACTCAGCACCAAAAAAAAACGGCGGCACCACGGACACACCTTGGTAAATTGTGGCACCAACTTAGCTTTTGCTTCTCCTGCACCATGGTCCTCACTTGCTGCATCTCCTGTCTTTGTAACCTCTGCCTCTGAGCTCTGTCTAGTCTCACTGGAATCGCTAATATGTACAACCCAGGGTATGGTGCTTGGCACAGAATTCAAATCTATCAAGTCTGAGAAATTGCTACACTACCAAAACATACCGAAACTATCCATGAAGGTCAGAACCAGAGGCCAAGCACGTCAAAAATGCGGTTGGCAAGCCCTTCCTGGCAAGTTGCGAGATTTCAATGTCATCTTGACTTACACAACAAGTGAAGGGACATGCACAAAATTCCTAGATGCATCTACGACCACATTGCCGCTTGTTTGTAAACGCACAAACCAAGGAACGAATATCTGCCGTGCACCGTGCAGGACTGAATAGAGTAGGAACACACATAGAGATACACTTAGAAACAAACGGCAAATCAAGTCGATTGCGAGCCGCTTCTGCCACACCCTGCGAGACTAACATCTGTGCCCGTGCCAAGCAGGCATAGTATCATCAGAAAAAAATGCAAACACACGCCAGAGCTTTAAGGACGCCATCTGTCTCAGAATGTATCTTCGGATCTTGTCTCATTCCATTCCTTCCATTCCCATGTTTCAAATCTGGAATCGGAGAATTGTGGGAATCGCTTTTCAGCCATTGGCCGGACACGGTGCTAGCAGAGTGGCAACGGCAAATTCCGTTTGGAGTTTCAAAGGCTCGACGTCGTTGGGCTGGGCGGCCGCAGACGCAGGTCGTGGCCGCTCCAGCAAAATGTCTGTGCTCCATGTCACTCCAAGGGTATGGGACAAACATGCCTTCAAGAAAACAGCAGCTGATAGCTATTTTAGTAGTTCTTTCATCAATCTAGCAGTTATTTGAGTGGTTATTTTAGTAGCTTTATGATGCTTTATGATTTTTTCATGTGATTTTTTTTCAGTGGTTCACGAGCGATTCAACAAAGTCCGCGCAAAACCGGTGGCCTTTGCGGACAGACATGTCTGCCACCGGAAAATGCTCCAGCTTTTGCCCGACGCTGTGTCTTTGACGCGATTCATGGCAAAGGGAAGTGGCAAATTGTCCGAAACATTCCGAAACATCGATCTGAGGGTGTCGAAACCTGGACAACGTACCAAGTTGGAAACAGAGATTGAAAAGGACTTTCCTCAACAGGCATTCCAGACGCCTGGCTACAACATCAGGTGACAAACAAATCCGGGACTGGCAGTACCTCATCAATCATGAATTATATCAAATACATCAAAATAAATAGGTGGGACAATTTCAGGAATCAAACGTGCCAGTGAAATGCTGGTAGAGCTTTCAAAGTTCCGGGTTGATCAGTCCGCGTTCAAAACGGCTGTCACTCGAGATGAGTTAATGGGAGTCGATACTGCACAAGCGAACCCATTGCCGGCCTCAGCATCTGGAGTCTCCTGCCGATGCGAGGCTCAAGGCAATTCGGAATTGGGGTAGACATAGAAAGTCATAGAAAGTCATAGAGCTGATTTCAACATACTATAAACCATCTATCAACTGGTGCAGGATTTCTTCCATCCACAGTATGTCAACATATTTCAACCCAAGTTTTTCAGACCATTGCCTCGTCTGATGGTTCCGCATCGATGGAAGAGAGTTCGCCAGCATCAGGCACCACAGTCTCCTGATCCAATTCCCCATGGCCCCACCACGGCCATGGCCCACCATGGCCCCACCTTCCTCACTGATTTTGGCGAAGAAAAAGCTGGGGAACTGGCTAATGATGCTGTTGGTAAAGCAGTAAAGCAATCATAAACCACCAGAATTACCTCCTTCAAAAGTTGATGGTTTGCGCCATCCATGGTGAAATGGGGGCTGGTTTACTATTGCTTTACTAAAGTTCTTGAAATGTATTGAAATTCCATATCAATAATTTCATGTCAACCCCACAATCGCCTCGTTGTCCAATTTCTCGTCTGCCTCATCTCCAATCTGTTCCAAGGTGTTGATCGCTGCGGCAACAGCAGGGCCATTTTCGAAGGAGACAAAGACAAGAGTTGGGTCAACTCCACCAAGAATGGTGCCCTTGGTACCTGCGTGAACAATGATGGTGCAAGGACTCATCAAGTGTTGGGCTGCCTTCACGAAAGTTCCAGCCGGTAGGTGGGGTGGCAACTCGCACCAGGGTAGGATCTCCAACCTTGGCGGTCGATGTTCTCAATTTGAAACATCCGTATGATCTAGAATCTAGATATTCAACATCATATTCCGACTACAAACCCTGCTGTATTTTCAAGCAACGGGAGGACGTTGAAACAGCTGGGGGTGCCAGTCTCAGATGTCTCAAAGACCACTGTGAGGCGCGTATCGCTGAACTCGGCCAAGACAGTTCCTCGGCATCCTGCTTGCACCACCACCTGCCACAGCGGAAACTCGGAAAATGGCGCATCGCTGTTGATTATCCCCAAGTCATCTTCTTGCTAAATATCTCCAGGAATGTTTCCCCAGGAATTGTTTCCTTGGGGTCTTTTTGTGAATGTGGTGCGATGTGGTAAACCCAAGAGTAAACCACCAATTTGGGAATATTTTATACCACCTATTCTTGTAGAATTGTGAATTGGGTTTACCAAATTGCTCTATCATTTCTGCATGAATCATATTGCAGCTCAGCCTTGCTACCCACCACCAGTGACATTGATGCTTGCACTCGCTGAGCAATGCTGAAACCACCCACCAAGGGTCTTTGAGCTGCAACTTCTCGAATGTTCACACTCACCTGAGTCACTTGAAGGAGAGAAATCCAGCTTGGAGATTCGACAACATGATTATTGGATGCGATCGGAAAATGTGGAATTCGGATTGTGCATTGCCAAACAATTCTGTTATCGTTGTTTTAGTGTCCAGTCTCCAGGGGACACGAAAAACCAGCGTTGAAAAAGTTTCAGCCCAAAAGTACCAAACAGCTGGCCGGATATTCTGGAATGTTTCGCGGTTCATCAGCGGCTTGCTTCGCCGGCTCAAAGAGGACGGTAACTCTGTCTCCCCCGAGGCTTCCAATGATGTGACCAACTGAGCCTTGGAAACTGCTCCGTAGGGGCTGAAAATTTCCAAAAGGAAGGCAGGAAGGCACAGAAAAACAAAAACATGGGAGAAAAACCAGACATGAGAGACATGGTCCAAGTTTTGAGCAAGGAACCCAATGGGACTTTCATATCTGAATTGAGGAGAAGCTCATAGAGCGCGACAACTTTCTGATGCAATCGGAAGCCACCAGGCAAAGGCAGCATCAGGGCCTCCGGAACAACCTAGGTGCTTTTCAGACTGTTTCTGCCCCAGAGAAGGGGTAGTTGCCCCAGACTGGGGTAAGCTTGGCTCATTCTTCCCATTCATAGAACTGCCAAGGAACATTAACACAAAGCTCTGATCCATCCTCTCGTTCGTCGAACTTCACGGTCAAATGACATCCATCCTCGCAGTTTCCAACGATGATCCCTGGAGAACCCTGACGCACGATGATGTTGCTGCCATACCTCGTTGCATCGGGTGAGCTGCTCAAAAAAGGCACAACATGCAGCACGAACAGCACCAATTGCAGCTAAGGAGCAAGATGTCACGGCTTGCGGCGATGTCTCCCCAGGCCTCATGGGTGAATTTGCCAAAGCCCGGCTTCCGAACGCGTCAACAGTGCAAGACAAGTATCTCCCCAAAGACGGGCCCGTGCTTGACAAGTATCTCCCCAACCCGCCATTATGCATAAATAAATTTCAATCAATACATATTCGAATATGTGGCAATTCCAGGATATTCCGAGCCCATCATGGAGATGAATTCATATCTTTCACACGCAAGAATTCCGGACCTTAAAGCCACCAAGGCATTCGGAAGCCTCTTCTTCTGCCTCCTACAGATTGGCAAGGATTTTGATGGCAGTGGACTCAGACCCCTGAAAAAATGCTGCTCCCATTGAGTTCATCATCCCTTTGGAATGGAAAAGTGAAGAAATACTTCAAGCCCCACGGATGTTGACTTATTAAGTTGGGCATACCATCCGAGTGCAAGGGAGAACGGGTTACCATTGGTTAGGCTAGTAGGCTTCGCAGGAAAATCCAATATGACCGAACGAATACGACAAAAAGTGAGACAGAGAAGTGCTTGAAATCGCAGAACTCTGGTAGCAGGCCTTCACTCGAACAGCCAACCTCTCTGGTACCAGCTGTTCCATGGCTTTTCGAAGCGCTATTGAATGTTGTGGTAGGCGGAAAGGGACCTTAGAACCAGAGCAGCTGACAGTCTCTGACATTCCTTAGATCAATGGATTTCAGTGGAATTCTACTAGGGAACCCTGCCTTTATACCCTTAAATGTGTTGTGAAATGTCGTGAAACTGAAGAAAAATTATTTGCTTCACACCAGGTCGTTTATCTATCAGCTTCTTTACCCTGGGCTCAACACTTTTTGCGTGCAGCCCCCAGGACAGCGGGGGATGCCCCCTTGTTGTGCGTTGGTTTTGATCCACAGCCGCAAGCACTCCTGCCACGGTCAAATTCTGGTTGGATTGGCACCTCAATGTTGGCCATTGTTGACCCAGCCTTGCAAAAGGAACGGCCGCAACATACCAACCTCGGAACGGAGTGTGAGCTACATTGATTCCAGGAAAGAATGGGCCAGGCTATTCACATGTTGGACCACCATCACTGTCCAACAGCATCACTGTCCACTCATTATGCAAACTATTTGTGTACGCTGATGGACACAGTACGTCCTTGCAATGGATACCGTATACCATCATAATTCCTACTAACCAATGGATGTCGATTCCCACATGATGGGGAACTATATGAGATCAGTTGCTCATTGTGTTAAGGATGAATCAAGATATGTGAGGCCTGACCACTGGGTTTCTGACGTGATGGGGGCTAGCATGAGATCTTCGCAAATGCCGCAGCAAAACAGTTCCGCCACTTCTTCCGCTTCAGCCATGTGTGCTGTCCTGAAGCTTAGGGACGATTTGTTGGCAACTGAAGATCAAAGAATAATCAAATTTCACCATCAAAAATTGGGATTAAGTCAGCAAAACTTTGAATTCACCGTAGCCAAGAAATATAGCAAATGAAGGGATAGAAGCTACAAGTTAGAAGCAATTTGTCAGTGGGAAATTGATGGATCGAAATGTGGCGAAGTCAAAGGAGGCACTGGATCCAGAGAGACAGCTGATCATTCTTAGTACTCAACAAAAACACTGATACTAAGACACAATTCTGATAGTAAGTCCATTGTTGTTAATGTTACTAAGCAAATGTCAGTTACGAATAAATGTACTGATAATGATGAAAAGATAATGGCCAGCAGCAACTCTGAAGTACAGCCAGGGCATGCAAGGACTTACTTCGGATCTGGGAAACTGACCAGTTTCGTGTTGGCGTGGCTGAGCTGCTCTCAGCTTGCTCAAAGTCTTGAGCCAAAAACGCTACCGCGCTTTCCGCCAGTCACTACATTGAAACAAAAAATGCTGGAAGTGAGACTTCACTTGGTTGATAGGGATTCCTCTAATGGATTGTGATATTCCCCATGATATTGGTCAATGAAATTCCTATAATCATCAACCAACCGGGGTTTTGAACACTGCTCACTTGGCACATGCAAATTCACAGCTGCGTCTTTCCGGCCAGCGTGCCTGTTCATGTTTGTCGACTGAAGTCGACAAAGTTAAAAGTTGATCTACACATGCGCTGAACGCCAGCGGAAAATTAAACATTGGGAAAAGCATTCTCCGAAATCTCTTGCCAGGACTAAAGCACTCCATTCTTTACTAAATCAATTGTGCAAATCAGAATCATCAGTAAAAAATCGAAAAACGAATACAAAACAAATGCAAACAATGTCCAGCTTCCAAGAGAATCCGTACAGCTCTCAGCTTCCGTGGTCCGGACCGCTGTCGAGACTCTGAAAGGAAGGCATGCGAACCTCACCTGTCGATCCGACCAAGCACCTCGCGCTATGGCTGTTAATCATCATTGTTCCATATTGTTCCTATGAAAATATATATTAAAGTGAACATGCATGTTCACCCTGGCAAATACTCATGAAATCAGGCTTTGACTGGCTAAATCGACAGTTCTAAGCGCATTCCATGATGCCTGCAGTTGAGGTGTCTCCCTCTCCAAAGAACCCCCTTGGCTTCTGCTTGTGTCACACTGATCCCAGCCTGAGTCCTTGATCAAAATCCAGGTTCACTGAGCATACACCTTCCAAAATCTCCTGGGTCGAGCACTCCCAGGTCCCAGGATCTCACCAAAACGTTTTAAGTCTCCGTGGGATACGGTCAGTGTGCGGGTTTATATCATGTATGGAGTCTGCTCCAGACAAGGCACTTTGCGAATGGGCCAGCGAAAGCAGCAAGCTGTTCGAAAGTGCGACAACCTGCTCTTGCGGTTCGCAGAGGAGAGCTATGGCAACAATGACAGCATGAAAATGCAGGATATGATTAGTGTGTGCAAAGTGCGAGAAGGAAAGGGAAGCCATAAGCCCTCCTTATGTTTTCCACTCCAATATGTAGGTCTGGTGTCTCTTCCGATGATAGGATTTTTTTCACTAGATTACCCGCACAAATTCCCGCATCTTCTCCCTCCCGCTGTCAAGATGAAACCTCTCGTCTCAAAGAGGTCAGTGCCAGTGTTCAATTTCTGCTTCTGGTTGGAATGTCCATGGAAGTTCCCATCCCTGGCCTTACATCATGCTGCAGCTGCCTCCTGCACCCTTCTGGGCCCCAGGCTTCTGCAAGTCAACCTCTTTCGCTGCCATCAGCTCTCCGAATAGGATACCCGGGCTACAGGGACAGTTTGGGAGTCTAGGAGCACATCTAGGATATTCCAAGCGCCTGCTTGGATTGTACACGCATTTCTACAAGGACTATCTCCAATTTTGGGTGATATTAGATTACATCTGTACTACGTTATTTCATGTCATGTAGGTATGTGTGTGATTGTGTGTGTATGTATATATATATATGTATATATGCAGTATATACATCTCAGTTATATGATGTAGATGTATCAACATGATAGTCTGCATATTGGCCCTTTCTTGTGGTAGCATTGCAGTCCCCGACCCAGCTCTACCTTGTCCTCGGTCAGCTCCATGTCAGGCTCTCCCTGGGATACCCCAAGTCTATCAGTCAGGCCACGGGGAATGGTGGATTTTGGATACTATAATGTCACAACATTTCTATTTAACATATTCAATTGCCTTCGTCAAGCCCGCCGGCCATAGAGAGGTGGCCCCAAGGGAGTTTGATGTGCACTCTAGGTGGAAGCCCGCGAGAGAAGCAAAGAGAAAAAAAGGAGAAGAAGTAGAAGAAAGGAAGACGAAGACAAAGCCGTAAAATAGAAGTGTAGCAAGTGCTGGCTGTAACTTAACAACCCATTGACCGTATACCAAATTAGTACCGCCCCCAGCAAAGTAGCGCCAGGTACTATTTATGAGCCTCTGGCTTGACAGCAGACCGCTGCATGGAAGCAGACAGGGTGGAAGTGGAGAGAGATTGTCCCAAGGGACTTTGATGCGCACGCTAGGTGGAAGCCTGAAAGAAAAGCAGAAGAGAAGAGAACAAGAAGAAGAGGAAGAGGAAGAAGAGGAAGAAGAAGAGACGAAGACAGAGCCGTAGATCAGAAGCAGCTTGAGTAGCAAGTGCTTGAACAACCTATGGACAGCATACCAAATGAGTACTGGCTGATCAGTTTAGTACCGCGTGCGTCCTGTGACGAGTACCTGTAGACGACTGTAATGCTGTAGGCAGTATCATTAGCTACCGGCACTACCAGCTTAGTACTTGAGGGAGAAGGGAGGAAGGAGTAGAGGAGTAGGCGTAGGCGTAGGCGTAGGCATAGTAGTAGCAGCAGCAGCAGTAGCAGTAGCAGCAGCAGCAGCAGGAGTAGCAGTAGAAGTAGAAGTAATAGTAGGAGTAGGAGTAGGAATAGGAGTAGGGGTAGGGGTAGGGGTAGGAGTAGGAGTAGGAGTAGTAGGAGTAGGAGTAGGAGTAGGAGTAGGGGGGGAGGGGGGGGGACTTGATTCAGACGAAGCAAAAACGTGCAGCAAGAGGGCAAAGGAACAAGTACAAGCCAAGAACAGAAACAAGCACAACACCTTCCAATCAGACGCCGGCAGGCCGGCGGATTTATAGATATACTACAATGCTTGGACACAAAATAAAATATCTTAAAACATCTATTGGGTTTATGTTGATCTCTTCATCTGTTTAGGTTACAATACAAAACAATACAACCAACTTCAACAGACATACGTAGACATGCAAGACTTGGCCCGGAAGGCACACTCAGTCAGTCACGCCTTGCCTCGACGTATGTCAGGGAGAGCCCGTTGGCTCAGTGTCGCTCACCATTGGGGTTGTCTGGCTTAAATGAGTCAAAGAAGACATGGCCTCAGCTGAAGCAAGCGAAGCAAGCCATGCTGCTGCACGCATCGCTTGGTGCTTTCAGAGGCCTGTGCCAAGATGGGAAGCACATCGGTTGCAAACGATCTCCAGCCCGCCAAACTCTGAGACAGTACCCACATGGCAGCCACCTGCGTCCTTGGCGATCCACCAATGCGACAAGAACGAATGCATATTACTAGGCTGGAAGAGAAGTCGCAGCGGGTACTGCTATTGATCCTTTATAGCCTACTTGGGAGTCAATTCCTGTCAAATCGAATTCAGTGATGGGAGTAGATCCCGGTTACCATCTCTTTGCAGCAAATTTAACAACTTCTGGGGATCTGACCCCTCAAAGGCCCCTCAAAACCAATCTCTGCAGAATTCCGCAACAGAATTTCACTAGCAACAAAACATTCGATCTCTAACGTTTGTCAGAAAAGATTGCAGAGATGGATCTCCCTGATGATCAACAAATAATATCATAGATATGGATGTGTCCAAGAAGTGCGGTATACCCAGTATACCCCCTTAAATGCTCATTTAAACCATGAAAAAGTTGTTGTTTTCCCATGGTTTTCCGCATGATTTTCTGGACCCCACCTTCGAGTAGTAGCAGGTCTTGAAGACCGGCCAGCCACAGCTGCTGCGGAACTTGGAGCTGGCAGAGTAGAGCCTGGGCCGCGGCTGGGCCCCTGGGGCTGTTCCAAGCCCGGCCTAGTGAGATTCATAGAGAATCATAGAGATTCATGTTGCAGATTCAATATATATATGTCACGAAGTTGTCATCATATTTCATAATATTTCATATTCTATTAGAAAAAATCATGGGACTTGTTGAAGAGGATCGTACTCCAGAACATGGAAAGTCATGGAAAGAACAGCCAAGATGAATTCTTCCCCATCGAACCCAACCCGAAAAAAATCAAACGCCAAGGGGCGGTAATCCGCAGGCCCCACAGGCAAAGTATCCCTGGCAGGGGTGCTGAAACACCAGACATTTGGCGAGTTTCAGGGCCCATTCTTTCACTTTTGGCGCCAATGGGATGTATGATGAAACTATAAACTAAGCTGAACAATGCCACAAACTCAAACTCCATCTGGTTGGTGGCTTCATCCCCACAATATTAACATTGGAGATCACAATCCTAAATTCAATCCAAAACAAAATGCGCTTGATACCACCAACCAGCCACTGTCATTCAGCAACGCTTGCCTTCGCGGGCATGAAGCGGTCATAGGCATGCGAGCCCGGAGGTTCCGTCCCTTGCTGACGAAGGATCTTAGTGGAGCAGGTCCCTGCTAAGCCTGCTATGCATCAACCCCCAAAAGATGCCAGAAAGTTGGAAACCTGGAGAATATCTGGAAAACACCATCGGACCATCAAACTACCATTCTCGAAAACCCTGTTCGGCATCTTTTCGGAGGCAAAGATGTAGGTTGCAAACCCTACACAAATGAAGCATGAAATGGCAATTTACAGCATTGTACCGCTGTTTCTTTTGCTGTCCAAAATTAAACCCCTGAACTCCCAGCAGCCCCTTAAAGGACCCATGGCGCCTGAAAACAACACACGCGGCACTCAGTCCAACACGCGATACTGGCGGGGATCTAACTTATTGCGCCACTCTTCCTGGAAACCGTCTCCAACGAACAGGAAGAGAGCAATGCCAAAAGACCTTCTGTTCCAGGGTGGGATTCCCAGTGCATGGATCATAATCATATATCCCCATTGTCCCCATTATCCCCAGTAAACCACTTAGTCTAAACCACTACAGGTCATATATAGAGTAGATGTTTACAGATACAATATAGTAACAATATTCAACAGTGGACTTCTGCAGTGCTGTGCAGCACATTCAGGCCTCAGAGACCTTGATCTGAAAAGACTTCGATTGAAGGGCCTCAAGGCCAGCTGCTCATTGCAATGGATACAATTCAGCCGTCCTTACCCATGGATGTTCAGTGTCTGGCGATAATTTCATCCCCATCCCCGAATCAAACTACCCCCCAAACCAAACACTCTGGCTCAGTATTGGATCTGTTCATTTTGGGGCATGGATGGTGTTTTAATGGTGTTTATATTCATTTATTTATTTATTTATTTATATTTATTTATTTATTTATATTTATTTATTTATATTTATTTATTTATTTACTAATTTATATTTATTTATTTATTGATTTATTTATTTATTTATATTTATTGATTTATTGATTTATTGATTTACATTTATTTACATTTATTTATTTATTTATATTTATTGATTTATATTTATATCTATTTATTTATTTATTGATTTAGTGATTTATTTATTTATATTTATTTATTTATTTATTGATTTATTGTTTTATTTATATTTATATCTATTTATTTATTTATTGATTTAGTGATTTATTTATTTATTTATTTATATTTCTTTATTGATTGATTTATTTATTTATTTATATTTATATTTATTTATATTTATTTATATTTATTTATTTATTGATATATTTATTTATTGATATATTTATTTATTTATTTATATTTATTTATTGATGTATTGATTTATTGATTTATTTATATAATATCATATGGGGGGTCCATAAATGGTGGTACCCCAAAATTTCTGGCTTATAGAAAATCCATGAAAATCTCACTAAAATTGATGATTTGGGGGACCCCTATTTTAGGAAAGCGGCTTTCTGCAGAGTCCCATCTTGTTGGAGGGCAAGGAGGTCGTCGCAACCACCGACACATTGTCCACGCACAAAGATCTGAAGCGCAACTGATGCATTGCCAATTGACTGCCAAGATATGCCGAGTACAACCAAAAAGAAGGCGTTTTGCACCCATCCAATATGACGGTTTCGTAAATTTGATACCAACTAATCCAACTATCCCAGTATATTTACTTTGACGGTGGGACCTTCGAAAAAGAATGCCTGTTTCAACCCAAGTCCAATCGAGTGCATAGAAGGCGCTCTGGGCACAGTGCGAGCACCCGTCATCTCGGCAAAGAGATCCTGGATCAAAATGAAAAAATGAGAAATGAAAGCACCTAAAAGGCCTAAAAGGCCTAGAAGGCATAAAAGCGTATGGAACAAAACCAAGCCATGGCATCTTGACACCGCTTTGATCATCTCCATCACCATTTCTTCCGTAGGACAAAGCTACAAAGCGACCATTGCAACGCTCCTGCATGGCAGCACCCTCCTGGCATGTCACCCAACCATGACAACAGGGTCCAAACATGCAAAGTCACAATTCAACCTTCGAAGCCAAACGCCTCGCATGGGTCCACTGGATAAAAACCTTGCCTGCTCAGGAAGTTCGTCAAGCTCCACCACCACAAATTTGCTCCCTGTGGACTGCAACACCTCCTTGGCCTGGCGTGTGCTGTGTGCACGGCAGATCCAAGATTCCAAAGCCATCAAAGCCCGTAGCCCGTAGCCCGGTATCCCTCCTGCCTTGCTACAGAAAGGGCACGTGGTCTTCGAGAACATGATCACTTCGTTTTCCTGCATAGAGGAGCAACATCTATAGGACTAGGCACAAAAAAACACAGTACCCTACGACTTCATACAGTACTACATACAAATCCATACAACTAATTACATAGTCCACGATTGTTAGAAGGCCATGTATATTCTGGTGTGTGGGATATTTCTATCGAGTCTTTAAAATCTTTAAAGAATAAAGCCCCAACTGCCGCAGCGTCGCAACTTGCGTTCTTGATGGGGATTTGCATGTTCTGCTTGGGTTGCCGAATATTTGCATTGAACGGTTTCAAGATGTTTAAGCATGGCAACATTGCCATCAAATTTGGGAAAACATCTTGGCTTCTAAGGTTTGTCGTGTGGCCTGGAGGCCCCCATGCCTACGAATCTTGAAGCATAGCATCACATCTCTAAGCAAGTTGTAATGAACGTTCACAGACTCGACCCGACCCACCTCACCCAAACCCCCACCCCATAATGAACGTAGCAGGCGGAAGTAGAAGCGCAGCATAGCGTAGCGGCGTAGCTCTTAAGTGAGGTCAAAGCAGCGGTTCGGGCACCCAGCACCCAAAAACACTTGGGGTCCAACTCATACAACTACAACAACGTTTTGCAACCTTTTAGAAGCCTCATTGCTCAATGTCATCTCTTTGACTAAGTCATGGACAGAGTTTTCAACAGTTTGAAGTTCCCCATGGTTTTCCTCGGTTTTTCCTAGGTTTTTCCAGGTGTGTTTCCGATGTTTGCAGCCCACCTGAATCAGATTCTGGACCTTCTCTGCCGGCAGCGTTGAGGTCGCAGGCGCTGCCCTCCGGGTCGTGGCGGCTACGGCACCTGACATTTTGAGGATCGCAGGCAAGCTGTATCTCCAAATGGTGAATGAACAAGTGGTGTGATTTGATGAAAGCTTTGCATATGATAAAACATATAGCAACGATAAAATGATCATGACGAATAAGAATAATAAAACAATAACAATGATAGTCATAGTAGTACAGTAATACATTATGACATATGGTAATAGTAAGAGTGAAGATAACAATGATGAAATTTAGTGAGGCGGCGTATCATGATATTGATCACACATACATATAATAATAGTGATACAGAGTGTCATAATCATATTAATCATGCAATTCATAGTAGGAACACTAAGACTACATACATATCAACTTGATAGCCGAATAACGTTAAGAATAGTGAGACTACATGTTATAACAATCGACATACTACTAATGATAGTATTATATATATACATACATATAATTACATATATACATGTAGACTATATATATATGTATACCTAACTTCTATTATGTAACATACAATATACATAATGCATACTATATGAAGAGATCTGAGGTACCCCACCAGCAGCAAAGCCCAACAAAGGTGCTAGCCTTCGACTTCCGCCCTGCGGCAATCAATGGAGAATGACCCTCCAGTAATTTAATCTGACCATGGATACTTACCCATTTATGGATGATTGGGAGCTTCCATTGTCATGTGAATTGTCAGTGGGACTTTAGAAAATATCAGAAAAACAACGGGGGTCCGAGCCTGGCTGTTTGAAGCTGGCCGCTGCAGAGGGACAGAAATCCCATGGCTTACCTGTGATTCAGCAATGTGGGCACATCATGTTTGGCGTTTCTCCGAAAAGATAGCGGCAGTTGTCATGTCTCTTCTTGCGTCCAAATTCAAATTGAAGAGTTTTTACGAAGAGGGAAGCTCTGGCAACACGAAGCAAATCAAGTTTAAGAAAAAGGAGTTAGCTTCAGCACACAGACTGATCCCTCTGGAAATGCCTGCTGCACAGGTCTGGCTTTCAAGGCAGTTCCCTGCCCGGGAATCATGGCCTACGGCGATCAACTGGAGATGCAAAGCCTCCATTAATGTACCATTTGATTCCTGATGTCGTCCTGAAAACAACAATCTTTGTTGTGCCACGGTCATGGATTCCTAATAACTGACAATGGGAATATAAATAAATCCCTGTTCATGGATTGATGACCATCCCCCAATACTCGACAAACAGGCTGCCTCTCCACCCACTTTTCCAGTGGTTGAAGCAAACGCCAATCGCTGCGCGCCCCAGCCACTTCGTGGGGGCATACGCTGCCACCACGTCTAAGACGCTGTTTGAAGTTGAAGTGTTCACACCGCACAAGGCACACATTCCAGCCATGAATTGGGAGCATGTTGCCAAATGTTGCCAACTGTTGCCAACATTGTGGGTATGGGTTAAAACTGGGACATCCAGAAATCCCCGCTATTTTGGGGGGTTCACCATGGTACCCGGGTTATGACCCAGTACAAAACCCAGAACCGACCCAAGAGATCCACGCTGCGGATGCGAAGCCCAACCTTTTGCGCTAAATGGCTGAATAAGAAGCACCTCTTCAATCTCTAAGCGATGAAACGGGATGCACAGCCAAGTGAAACGGCACATTTGGATCTTAAAGGGGTATGGGTCCAAACTGGGCACCGGACAAAAGAGTGCAAATGCCAAATTTGATGGAAATATGTGGATTTGATGGCGAGAGTCTGACCCATACCCAAGCATGGAGTGTGCTTTCAGAATGTCTCCACCCAGTGACAAAATTTCAACAACACCCACTTCAAGCTTCAAACAGCTGAGCCTAATCAGTCTCCATTCAGACAGAGTAATCATTGCTAACATGTGTTGCCAACATCCTTTCCATAACCTGTTCAACTCTGGCTCAGCTCAATCTGAAAGTCGTCCATCATTATCATTCTTTGGGGCCAGGTTTGAATCTTGAGACACAATGCAACCTGATTTCACCTGTTTTCCCTTGATGTTTCCCTGTTTTGGGGGTCTCAAGATGTTGCGCAAATAGCTCCCATGGATTTCCGCCGCACAAACAGCACGGCTGTTTGTGGGCAGTGACTCCAGCGACTGGAACATCTAAGGGATGTTTGAAATCGAGTAAAGTTTGGAAAAAGGAGCACTGCTTGACTGGTTAGGCAACGGTTTCAGTAAAAACACGCTTCAAACCTAAGTATCTGCAGAGATATGTTCCTGCTCAGAACATGATTCTCTGGGCTTCTATAGATCACTAATTCGTTTGGAACCATGGAAACGCCAAACAAACAAAAGCTTACATTTGCGGAAATGCGTGCAACTCAAAATTGCTGCCCACTCAAGCAATGCAGCGGCTGCTACCTCCAGTAGAGCAAGTAGCCAGCAACCCTGCCTGTTTTTGCCACAGCCTTGGATGCAAAGCTTTGCAAAAACCACCTGGGTACCGGCTGTGTGATCTGTGACTGAGCTCCTGGCCGAGGCCGGGGTATGAGCGAGTTCCAATAAGCCTGGGACAAGAAGCATCACCAAAAGATTCTGTGCCATAAGGCCAGAAGTCTTTTTCTGAGGCCGATTTTGAGGCTCCAGACAAGGCACACGGCACTGGCCAAAACGAGTAGTGAGTGTGCCATCCAAACTGCCTGCAAAGTTGCGAACTGCCACAGCCATCACCTGAAGAATGCCAACTTCCCCAGTGGTGTCATTCTGTGGATCCAGGCATCAATGGATTGGTTTAAGGGCAAATCTAGAGGACACCACCCATTCTACCCCTACATATAGGGAGTTCCTGGAAATTTTCCCATCCAATGCTGGAGGCACCTTCTGCCGTATTTCCTCCTCCGAAAGGGGCAGACTTTGCAGAAGCTCCGTCGATTGAAAGATGGCCTGGCACAGGCAAAAAGTTACGCGTTCCTGGCGTTACTTGGGCTAAATACAGACATCAAATGATGCGATCTTGAGATAATTTCTACTAGTACTCGGTGTAACGCTGCTCTCAAGTCACTATCGCTGGATCATCTAAAATGAATGACATTTATATATATATAGTGATATTTAGTGAGGTTCAACATCCTTTCCAACGTGGCCTGCAGGCACAGAGATGACAAGGCAAACCTCCGATCACACCTGGACACAGGTCACACCAGGCACTCGGCCATTCGCCCTGGGCACTGGGATCTCCTGCCTCAATCTGCTTGCAGCCTGGCTGCAGCGACGGTGCAACGTCTTGCAATCACAATATGATTTTCATCATAGCAGTGTGTGCATCAGATCAATGCGTGGCTGTGTGTGTGTGTCTGTAGATATCATATGTGTATATATATATATTATCTATAAATATCTATAATACATTTGATTATATTATATCTGTATAGCAGTGGAATAGATCAGTCGGAATGAACATCGAAGCTGGCACAGACCCAGATCCCGGAGCTCCGTGGGAATGGCACCTTGATCCCCTCCTTCGTGCACGCGGCATGGCACTCGTCACTCTCTTGTGGCTTCCTGGCAAAAAGAAGCAGGAAAAGGGACAGCGCTACAGAGTTTGACCCCTGCCAACCATCCACATGCCATCCACATGCCATCTATCCGAATGATCCAAATGTCCAGCTCAAGACTACTGCTCCATCATCTTGATGACACAAACTATCGCCAAAGAGAAGCGAATACGCCAGCTGCACCCTGCAGCTTCAGACCCTGACGGGGGGGCCGGATTCGGCCTCAGAAATTGGTGATCATCATCCCAAAGATGCTTGAAAATGAAAAATGGTTGAAACATGTTGAAACCACTAACCATCCTGGCATTGCTATGCATTGCTCAGATGACTTAACTGTTTCATGATCAGTTGGATGACAGGAGCACCGATCTCATCCGCCAGTTTTTCTCATCAATCCATGCAGCTTTGAAGGGCCAGCAGGCAGCAGGGGTGATTTTAAAGTATCACCGAAGGAGTGCCGGAAGGAAAGCCATGGTGTACTTGGTTGGATTGAACTCTTGAATGGAAAGGCTTCCCTTCCAACAAATTGTTCCATTCATCCAGAATAGAAGACAGAAAAACTAGCAGGCATACAAATGCTTTGCTATCAGAGAATCTCACGAAAGAACCAAAAATGTTCAGAACTTTGTCTTCCACAAATATATTGTCACAGCCTGCCATGAAATATATATAGCAAGACAACTCGTCGCAAAGAGTGTCTAGCTGCACCCAAGGTGATGCCGAGCGATTCCCCTGGACGCATATCGACCCGTTTTTCATGTCGGACTCTCATGATCCTCTGAAATCACTGAAATCAGTCTATAGCTTTCAGAGATGTTCAAAGCAAAAATGCAACAAATGCTTTACGCTCGACATTAATCAATATTAATCATGTCGAAGATCTCACTCCTCAATATCAGGAAATGTCTAGATGCATTCTACAGATATTCCTCGCTGAACGAAAGCTTCCTGCACTCGACAAGCGTCCATGGGTATCCATCGCTTCACCAAGACATCCTCATACCTCAGACCACCCTCATTATCCAAGCAGAAATAGCCGAATGATCCGAAATGATCCGAATGCGGAAATGGAATAGGTGAAAAATGGTGAAAAAGAACAGCATTCCTTGCGCTTTTCAAACCAAATGAGGAAATGAGGGATGAAGCATGGAGCTATGACCTTTGAGCCATCGGGAGAATGTGCTGCAAGGACAGTCGACCTCGGCCGCTCTCCCTGCCATTCTCGGTTCGCAGTGTCACGCCAACACTTCAGAGTATAGCTGAGCGTGCTAAATTCCCAAAGCGGGAGTGGATAGCATCATTCAGTGCTGACTCATGATCTAGCATGTATACCTTTAAATCATGTGCTACAAAGTTAAGGCATGTGCCCATTTCTGATCCTTCAACGCCCGAAGACACTTTGGACTCACGGCCCGACTCAGAGCGCATGCAGGAGGACACCCTAAGGCCCAGCTGGATCTTGGTGCGGGTCTTGCTGGCATCGAAGGTTGAAGTCATTGGCTGCACTGCGGAGGCTTCACACAAACGTTGACCAACGGCACGCCGAGCAGCTCGAGCACGTCTGGCTGCGCCAGCTGTTCGAGTGCGGCCCGAACTGCGACGAGCTCCGGCTGCAAAGCAAGCAGCACGAGCTCCGCAGAACGCAGCAGTGGTAGTGGTGGTAGTGGTGGCAGCGGTCTCACTTTCCACTGCACACATCATGGTTTTGGCGTCCATAGAGATCAGTGGCACGGGGACAGCTGGAGGCATCACAGTCTCAGTTGGTTGGTCTTCGAATTGCAACAAGTCCTCCATCTGAGTTGTCTTTGCAATGGTAGCGCTTGTGGTGGTGACTGTACTTGGTGGAGTCATACCCACAACACAGCGGAGGGAAGACTTGGACGTCTTGTTCTTGCTCATACGTGTTGCAGCAAGGCATAGTAGGGCCACTGAGGCTGCAGCTTTGAAGAGGCTCACCTGGGTGTTGGGTGTGGCCAATCCTCCATTGCGGTTGGTTGGCTGAGCCGTCTTCACCTCCCAAGTCGGCTTGGGTGTTGTCACTTGAAAGGAAGGAGAGGCGGAGACAAAGGCATCGCCCACTGTTACCAGCAGCAGGCAACTTGCTGCCAGTAAGGCAAGTCTGGCAGCACCATGCCCTTTGGAAGATGTCGACCGTCGCATGGCACACTGTGTTTAGGACGCAGATAGCCTTCAAGTCTGAGCCCTCCGGCGGCCGCGACATTTCAGCCATTTGCTTTGCTTGTCAGATTTGCTCAATCATCTAAATTGGGGTTTCCATAAACGGGGGATCCCCAAAATGGTTGGTTTTACAGTGGGAAATCAACAAAAAATTATGATTTAGGGGTACCCCCCATTTCAGGAAACCTCAAAATATCTTCCAAACAAGCAGAAACAGCAAGTTCAAAGCTCTAGGAGCTCAGGCTCCACTTATAGTCATAGGTGCTGAAGGCAGCCCGCGAGTGGCCTGCAAAATACTCACAGTTGTTGCCCCTCGGAGATATTTGAAAATTTGAATCAAAGATGGGGCACAACTCATAGAACATACCCTCTGGTAATTTAACATAGCTATTGAAAATGACCATTTATAGTGGATTTTCCCATTAAAAATTGTGATTTTCAATAGCTATGTTAAATTACCAGAGGGTAACCAAACAAGGGGTGTTTAAGGGCTCCCACCTCGGCTCCCATCTCATCACCCATTTTATTGGGCTTCCGTGATTCTTTGTGATAACATTGCTTATAGTTCATAGACTTGTCCATGACTTTTGAAAAGACTCAATATTCATGGAATAGATGAAGCCCACTTCACCCATCTCCATAAAAATCACCCCAGTTTCTTTGTTAGTAACTCTAGTAGGGTATTCGGATATTCTCCTGTTCATCATGCCCAACTTGGATCCTGGCAAACACTCGATGAAAACACTCCCGGAAGACTTCAGCGCTTGTGTCCATAACCTTTCGACGCATTGGACCATGAAAACTCCCCAAGATGACAAAAAAAGGCGAAAGAGAAAAGGCCAGGAGCTTTTCAAACATGATTGAAACGAATACACAAAAATACGTAGAAAAATTGGAGGAACAACCATGCAATGGAAAGAAAGGCTACACCTGACTTCAGATCCACTGTCTTCAAAACCTCCTGGTAGTTGCCAGCAACATTGCTCAGCACGTGCAGCGAAATTGCCACGCTATGCCTTGGGCCCAAAAAAACGAAGTGGATTTCCCTTCCAAAGAAGACCAGCTGCAAATTAGTCACTTCAAATAATAGCATGTCCAAGTGTAAAAGGAATCATCCTAGGTCCTAGATGGGTTTGTCTGAAAATCGGGTACACCCCCAAATGGCCATGTGGTGGGGATATGATACTTGTCCAATGGATTTAGGGTGTCCCATCATTTTCAGACAAACCCCAATGTGAAAAAATACCGGAAACTGTTGCCCTTCTTAAACACCGAAACCCGAAAAAGGTGAAGAGGTAGCAGAGCATTGCTCAGTTGGGTACGTGTAGTCGACAGTCCACTTCTGCCGCAACAGAATCTGAAGGACCGGACGACACCTCGATAAAACAATCTGGCCATCTAGGCACATTTTTCACTGTGCATCTAAGCCATTTGGCTTGGATTGAGTTGATATCATGATTCTTGTGCGTCGCAACCCCTTTCTAGCGTTCTTCATCAACAGCTTGATCTCCTGCCATCTTCCTGTGGAACACATCGACAGAGTGCCGCGGAACAAGCCTTGGGGCATGTGGTATAGCTCACCATCCTTGAGCAAGTTGGTGGAAATGAGGATTCGTTGAAATCTGCCCAAGCACCCATTTAAGAATTTACGATCATTTAAGTAGACTTATTTTGGAGATCCCCGATTTGTTTCCCATGTTTGATGGTGCTCTTGAATAGATCCATCTACCTACGAATTCAAAGAGGCCCACTGCTCTCTTGCACTCATAGATCCAAAATGATCCAAAATCCTTCACAACCGGAGTTGCGATGAGTTGCAGAGACATGCAAAAAGATCAATTCTTTGTAGCCACCCACCAAACTGCACTGAAAGCCAAGTTGTGTAACGAATAGTCCTGAAGCCGTGCGAAGGCACTCAGAACGGCCAGGCATTCAACCGCTTGCACTGCTGGCACGCAGAGCTCAGACCTGCAGCAACAAACATGGACGCCAAATCAACCACATGTTTCGCCATGCAAAACATTCAATGGAGCTTAACATAGCTTAACCATACCAAAGGATGCTGTGAATTTGGGACTTCAAAAACTACTTTTGATTTACGCCTTTACGCCATGGACATGCGATGCATTGGCTTCGGCCGATCGCCAGACCTCACCATGCCCTCAGTTACCCACGGGTCGATCTCGGAATGGACTCTCTATCTGTCCTACTCTGAAGCAAAGGAAATGCACAGGCACGGAGCCTCTTCCAAGCACTCTCCTAGGAAGTGCAAAGATCCTGCCGAAACAAGACCCTGAATCACTGACCCTCAACCGCTGTTCAGAGGTCTTGCATGGAAGTAATACGGCAAGTGACTATCCGGCAGAACACACAGACACAAACTGCAACAGCATGTGGCAGTTGGGCGTGATCAAAACAGCAAAATGGAGGAAGCACATCCAGCGCTTTGTTTTCCGGCTTTGGGCAGGACTCTGTTCGATCTGACCCAACCCATCTCAAAAAACATGTAAAAGGTGTTCTCGGGAGTATACATATGTGTATGGTTCTCTGCATATACATAACATGTTGATTCTTTGTATCTTTGTTGTTGTGGTTCCATATTGGTCTTCAATGTTTGTTCCTTAAGTTGGAAGGTTTTTGTGTCGAGGGTTCTGGATTTTGTTTGGTGGCTAAATTTCACTCCAGCAATTATAGTTGCTGTTGTGTTTTATGTATCGGTTTCTGCGTTTATCCTCTCCAGGTGCTTATTGCATCCCACCAGTATTCACCGTTTTTTATCCGTGAGTATTTCACTTCGTCTCCTTCTCTTGGTTGCCTAGTTCTTCTACTTACTCAGCGGGTCAACATGCAAAAAAAAAACGTTGGGTTTGTGTAAAATTGCCCCCCCTGGCGCGCGCGAACCTAACAAAAAAAGGATTCAAATTTAGACACTGGCTGAGTTTGTATACTAGCAGACAGTGATCTATCATCAGTGCATTCACTTCTCTGTCTCAGTTCAAGTCTTTTCACACTGAATGATGTTGTTTTTATCGACCAAATTGTCGCTCATGTTTCTTAATGATGTTGTAGTTGGTGGCATTCACTTTCACATGCACGTGTCACAAGCTGCTTTTCAAAAAAAAATGATGAGGCAACTGAACATTTTTTGACAAAATCCACTACTGCTTTGTTTACTTTTTCTCATCATATTCTTCCTCATCGTTTCATGGTTTCAATTGCTGAAGTCAGCAATGAGTCCTACATCCTCTAATTTGAAAAACTGTGATTTTGCTCCATGCATCTTCTTTTACTTTCTGTCCACATATAGTGTTTAATGTGTGTGTGTGTTCCTTCACAGTAAGCATTTGGTGTTTTGTTCGTATCAAGACGACAATTCCGGCGTTGTCTCCGACATCAATATTTCTAACACCTCCAGTCACTTCCATCAAGACAACAAACCACTCTTACCTGTCCTACCTCATTCCTCTCAAACATTGAACAGCCAATCACTTGTGATATTCACCGACAGGGCGATGCGCTTTACCTACAACTTTCCAGTCGTTGGTTCAGTCCCTCAAACAACCAGTAGAAGCACTTACATACATCTTCACAACAATAGTTGCAAATGCCAGCAAAGCTGACAATATCCTCACAATATGTATTTAGCGTAAATCTATTTACCCACATTTTGGGTATGAGGGAGGTTTCCAAGAAGTGCTGAAACCTCACACTCTTCTCTATGTCATCCCCTTTTGTGGGACAGAGGAACATCAACAAAAGAAGTTTACTTTGAACAATGATGAACAACGGTACAACAATCATCCCTGAACTGTCAACAATAAGCACCTACAAAAAGCACGAAACAATCACGGTTCAATAAAACCTCATACACGTAGGGCTAATTCTTTCTTCGCTGGTTTTAATCTGAAAAAGCTGCACAGTGCCAACTAAACCGGACTGAATTTTAAAAAGAATCCAAATATGGTCATCCATCTTAAGCCTTTGTATGGAACTGACCTCTACACCAAAGATGAAAATGGAACTGATACTGGACTGGTGCCTTATCATGAAACACAAAAAAGCATCTTGGATATGAAAGCCCATCGCGCGTCGTTTTCTAGAGCTAATGACTTAAAACATTTGATGTCCATTCACTGCAATAATAGATTGCATCTTCCTACACTATCAACAGGATGGAGGCATAACATGGCATAGTTTGTTAGACCCATTGGAGTCATTGGAGCTGGAGGAGACAGCCAATTTTTTCATGGTGTGTGTTATCCTTTTTTTGATGGAAGTCAATTAATTCAAGACTATACTCAACGGAAAAATCTTGAATTTTTGGAACTTAATTTAAGACTGACCAATGGGAGGCCAAAAATTAAGGGAACTCTTTCGCACTACTTCTTTGTGCATGGTAGTAGCAGACTTGATGGACAAAATTAACAGCACATCTATACTGCATGCCATCACAGGTGAGGTTGCGCATAGCCTGTCAAAAAAACAGCTATCTTGACATTAATACCTTGAAATCCTAAGATTGTCTTTTAATCCCATCTCGAGTTTCACATTCAATTTCATGGGTTGGATCAGGTTTTCCCCCGCGTACTAAGGTGAGACAAACCATCTATGCACGCAATTTCTTGCGGTCAAGTCTATTTTGGACTTGAAGAAGCTCTATTATCTATGCCTTTCCAAGCTGTCCTCGAATTCCCGGCGTGCTTCTGATTACTGCAGTTTTATGCCCTCCATTGGACCTCCATCATTCTCAAATGATCCTTTTGACATCGCCAAATCGCCAAAACTGCAGCAAGCTGCAGTTTTGGAAAAGCTGAATCAGCTGCAACTCTTCACTTGCTCCAGGATCAAGTCCACCTGCGCTCCCGAGCTCCCACTGCCATCACCATGGTCACCATGTCACCATGTCAGGCAGGCCTTACTCAAGGCCTCCCAAAGCTTCGCTCCTTTGGTCTTCAAGAACTCGGGATCCACCTGGTCGAGTCGAGCCCAAGATCTTTTGAAAAAAATCCGCTACCAATGAACCTGTGCAAAATCTCTAGGGTCCCACGCCGACAACTTGCTTCCATCAGCTACAAACCCGCACGCCTTCCGACGTCTAAATAGTGTAACAGTTCGCCATGATATGAATTGAACATTTTTTGAACATGATAGTACTTACATATGTGTTACATATATTTTAATATTAACATATTGTATATTTTTAATATAATATTTTAACTGTTGCATATTGCAACAGATTACCTTTGTGGCCAAGGATCCAAGGATCTCTCAAGGTGCACCATGCCAAAGAGGTACTGTCCCTAGCCGCCTGCAGCACCGCAAGAGCACCCTCCACAGATGCGACCTTGTTTCGAAAGTGACTGTTCTCACCTTGGCACAGTTGCAAACGTGTCATCAACATGAAAAGCTGGAGAAAGAACTTCCACATTTTCCCTCAAACAGTTGAACCACCACTTACCAACATGAACAAAATCATCCTTGCGAAAGAAGCAGATAGCCTCTGACACCAGGCCGTCAAAGGCCCTGGCAATTAATGGACTGGTACTTCACCTCCTTGACACCATGATTTCAAAATGGTTTCGAGCAAAATAGCAAAATGAAGGAACTGCTTGTGACCTGGGGGTACTTGGCGAGGTTGCTGATGTAGGCTCGCAGAGTCTGCCTTGCAGGCATCCCTACCGCATCACAAGAAGCCAGCAGTTTGGTGACATCTGCTGGGACGCCAACAAGCATGTAGCAAGCTCGGACGGATCGCGCTTTAAATGAAGTCTTCGTAGAGCCTCCACAACAAGATTTGGCACCCCACTGATGATCTAATGTTCGGCCACATCGTGCCTGCAAGGCAGTAACAACTCCATCACTTTCACGTTGATCGCCAGCCTCCCAAGCTTGGAGCATCATATAAGTTGGTCTGAAAATAGGGTGCGAGAAAAAATGGTCGTTCACGATAAAGCGTAAAACCTGCTTTTTTGGACAAACCCGCAATTCGAATGTCAAAAACATCTGCCGTCTGGCGGATATCCTCGGCTTCTTTCCTCTTCACCTCCGCCTGAGATGGCTTCCATCAAGGTATCTATCTATCTGTCTATCTCCACCGGATGAAAATAGGGCGGCTCGAACTGCTAAATTTTAACCATATCACCAAATCCCACAATCCATGTGTCAAACCTTCATAAAAGCCTTTCACAGCCGGCAAAAAACATTTCTGAAAACTGCAAGGGGATGGCGGGTTGGTGCTGCCTCTTCGCGTTCTCTCCTGAGGTCTTCAGCTTCTTTGGCCGCAAAACGCTCAGCTGCTTTCGTCACTTGAACGTCGGCCTAGCTCCATCCCCGGCAGAGTTGCGAAAGCTAATCAAATTGGATCCCTCAAAGGTTGCACCAAAAAGTAAAAATGGATGATGTTCAATCAAAGTTCATGTTTATTTTCAGTGTCCCCAGGTAGAAGGGACCACCAAAACAGGAGCAATGGCAGGAATACCGTAGCTGAGACTGCCCCATTTCCCATTGCCTGCACAGGCGGATTGCCACTTGCTACTGCAGCAGCCAGACTCTGCGCAGCTGCGTTGCTGCCAGCTGCCACACCCGAGGTAGAGCTGGTGGGTTGTCGAGCCGCTGCCTCCACCACTGCACTCTGACTCTACAAAACTCGTATCAAGCACCTTGTTTAGCTGCTAAGCTATCATTTGGAGCGCTGTAGCAAAAGGGACATTTCACTGGCGCCACTTTTGTCCAAATCTTTGCCTTGCTCTTCGAAGGGTTGATGCCACTGGATGGACCAGAAGTATCAGAGCTCATGGGCCGTGGAGCTCCTGCCTCGACATCCAATGGTCAGAGCACCAATTCAAACATCTTTCCAACATCTTTTCCTCAATCCATTTGGACGCCTGCCACGTGACCTTTGGATACCTTCGAAAGTTTCTGCAAAGAAAACCTCTAGAACCAGGGTCGGGATAATCAAAAATTCCTTGCCTTGGTGTGAGGCATGCTGCTAGTTGCTGCCACATCCGATGGTGTAGTAGAGCTCATGGGTTGTCGCACAGTCCCCGCCTTTCCCAGCATTTGGGCTCACAGGCGCATATTGCTCTGGCCATTGCGCCCGTTTGTCCCAAGACATCAGATAGGCTACAAAAAAATGTCCGGATTCTCCCATTCCCATGAGAATTGCCTGCTTGGGTTGTACCGTCATACCCAATTTTTCAACAAACCCGGATTGCCTTGCTCTTCGGCAGGTTGGTGCCGCTCTTTGGAACAGCTGAAGAGATTGAGGAGCTGGTGTGCCGCTGAGCCCCTGCCTTGCATTGTTGTACATCGTTTCAGGCATGATGTCATACTACTTCATGTATTGATATGTCTTGTATTTCTATCTTCCAGGTTCTGAACCTGCAAAGACATGTGGTCAACCAACTAGATACATCCGAATCACCAATCAATATCAATCTACTTGGTTTCTGGCCTTGCTTTGAGGAAGACTGCCAGCTGCTGACACGCCAGAAAGCTCAGGATTGACGGTTTGTCGCGGGCCAGCCACCTGCAACTTTAGTTCGATAGACACTTACTGGACACATAGATTTTCACACCTCTGGAAAGTTCAATCCCCAAATCTTAGTGTCATAGATCCTTTGAACTCAAGACACGAAACTTGTAGGGTGCTGTATCCCCGACGGGAAACTTTTGAACATCATCAAGTTCTTCAAGTGATCAAATTATATCAAATTTTAAGAGAGGGGGAGAATGACAGCCAGCAATGCATGTTTTTTGACATTGAAAACAAAACATCATGAGACCAAGACGGGCCTTGTGAAGGTTGCTGCCAGCTGACAACTGTCCGGAAGACACAGCCACAGCAGAAGAGCCAGCTGCTTGTCGAGGTCCAGCTGCCTCAGTTTCCCCGGGGCTTTTCATACATGTTTAGCTGTAGCTGTTCAACTCTTGCTAGAGCAAGGCGCACACGCAAAACGAACCAGTCACTCGCGCCTTGCTTTGAGGGATGCTGGTTGGCATACCCGAAGACATCGCAGCGCTCGCAGCTTGCCGTGGAACACTTGCCTTGCTGGACTACTGTATCTTTCAATGCAATCAAGTACCCACCAATAATTCTACGACATAGCCACGAAAAGTAAATAAATACAGAGTTGCACAGGAAGCCACACACGGCCATCGTCCACAACTCAAAAGAAAACGCTTCTCCAGCTATCCTGACCAACCATGACCAAGGTCAGGAGGGCCTTATTGTTGAAGCTGCCGGCTGCTGAAGAAACGTAGCTGGGTGGTTGCCGGGGCGCACTTGCCTTTGCAAACTCAAGGTGACAGAGTCTTCACACTGATTCAAGCTCAGTATGGCTCAGTTGCATCTTCAAGACTCATTTGGGTCTGTCTGAAAAAGGAAGATACCCTGCAAATGACCATCTTACTGGGGAAAATGATGATGAAATGTCAAATTTGGGGGTACTCTATTTTAAGACAACCAAATTTCATCTTTGTGTGGAGCATCTTGCACCTTGTCCAAAGGACTTTGACGAGGCTCCATAGATCCCGAGTTGTGTGCCACCTCTGCCTCATGTCCGGGGCGATATATATATATATAGATATATGTTTGCGCAAATACACATGTGTATATATATATATATATATATATGTGTATATATATATATATGTATATATATATGATATATGTGTGTATATACATATTTGGGTAGGGCCAGGGGGTGTAAGTGTTCACAAATGACACTCCACAACACATCCTGCTTGGCTGTTCATTTTGTGTCATCTTTCAGCACCCGTTGCACCTTGTGCACATGCTTTGGCATCTTTGTCGTCTCACCCTCTTCAGCAACTCTTGGAGCTTTCCGAGGCTTTTCCTGAGCTCACTGCTCTGCTGTGGAGAAGTTTGCTTTGAGATGCATGGCATGGATTTCCAGTGTGTCGCACCTTCTCAAGCGCCTTCTCGGAAGTTTCCAGTCTTCTAGCAGCTTCCCTGCAGATGGCATTGGTGTGAAGACTGCACTCTGTTTTTTTTTGGCCACGCCTCCCAGCGAGGATTCCATCTGCCTGCGGCACCAAAAAACGCCAATTTCGTGGTAGGATTTCCCATCAAAGCCAGATGAAATCTATGGTGCCATCGTATGCTGACCGCCTGTGGCTGCAAGTTGCTGTGCTTCGAGGATGCCTAAGTTTGTGGTTCAGGAAGTGCTTACCTCTGACCAAGTCCCAAAAATTGCTGGCAGATGGATGTTCATTCCCCATGTTTTTCTGAAAAAACATAGGTTTACAATGAGCCATTCCTAGGTTGGAAACTTAGGAAGCTGCAAATGCAGCTGCTGTCACAGGCGTGTATCTTGATTCAAGGCTTGGAGCTGGCCTAAGGCGGTGAATACACCCATCCAGAGAAACAAAATACCATGCTGTCAGGGATATCATGCTGATGATTTTTCTGAAAAAAAACGGAATCGACTGTGGTTGATTCTTTCAATAATCATATTGCTGTAGTTTTGATGAGAGTGTGATTGTGCCTGGAAGCTGGAAGGCCGTTGGGCGGCCTCCCACAGCACACGGCCCAAACCCATCCGTGTCCCATCGGCAACCTCTTTAAAGCCGAACCAGTCGCCACCAGAAATCACCAGAACTTCTGGGGAAGGCCTGATTTATACATATTTACACCTTCTGAATACATTGAACTCTTGTCTCTAGCCTTTCCTGAAAGACTGCCTTGCAAGACTTCGTCCCATTCCGCCCTGGCTGTGCCCCCCTTTCCGCCTCGGATTGAGCTCCGGCGCGCCTCAGCACAGTGGCCCAAATCCACCTTTTTCGAATCGACGGGAATGACATGGAATGAGTCCCTTAGGAGCTTTCATTGGAAGTCTTGGATCTTCACCTGGAGATCGGCTGGAAGCGACGCTTCTCGACAGTCCTGGCAGGATGACTGGCAGAACTTAGGAATTCTCAATCAAAAATTTTCTCTAAGAAGATCTAAGAAGCATTTTGTCCCACTTCTATCTTCAGTGCAAGAGCAATTCGGGCAATTCAGGCCGTTCTCCAAGCATTCACCAAACACTGAGTGTGACAGTTTGCACACCTGGCTCTGGATAAGAAGGTGCGGCTCGACGATGACTGTCAGAGAAATCAAAGGTCGTGTCAGAGGGCACAAGAAAACAGACCAGAGCACAATCTACCGCCGCTATCTGACTTTTCAGCAGGGCGGCAAAAAATACAGTACCTAGCCACTGCCCGCTGCACTGCGCCTACCAGAGTTGTCAACCTCAAAGACAAAATGATCACTACGGCTGGTTCCGATACAAACAGTGGACAGAATGTTTGAGTGAAAAGGGCACAACCACCTAGGAGGCCAAGCAAGCAAGGATCTTTTCAAAGCTTTTGCATAGTGCTGTGCATCTCCCTTTTTTCTTGCTTGCACCACACAGTCGGCCAGGAGAGTCATTGGTCTGACTCTATGCGCAAAGAACGCAAACACCACCAGCTTCCTTGATCTTTGTCTCTGCCTGGGTTAGAAGACTTGAGAGT
>Ga0126342_10000870_pt1 | contig 37970 bp, 36 predicted proteins | sample Cyp1metagenome_FD_92528 | JGI IMG/M metagenome (GOLD analysis project Ga0126342, IMG submission 92528) | Coral microbial communities from Lord Howe Island, Old Settlement Bay, Australia - Cyphastrea 1 metagenome | ecosystem: Host-associated > Invertebrates > Cnidaria > Coral ... | reverse complement strand
GTAAAAACTCCTGCAGTAAAACCATGTATTGTATATATCATCGATCTACCCGATAGCGTTGGTTCAAAAGTGCTAGCAGCTTAGCGGATTTTACCCCATTGTCGGTTGACCTGGTAAAATACACTATGGTCGCTTCTAGTATGGGGTTGCAATGGCAACTTATAACTAGTTTGTGCAACAGGCACTGACAAGCATCGAAAAACATGACAGAAACCGCAAAAACATAAAACATGGTAAAACCAACATGCTCGGGACTGCCTAGTCACGAAAAATCCGGACAACTTGTGCTATCTTCAGCAGTCGGGTCAATCGAACAACTCGAAATGCTTTAAGTGTTGAAACGCCTGCAATGCTGCCCAGTTCATCACTTTCTGGCTCCAAGGCCTGTAAAATATCAACGACAGTCTCCCAGATCGAAATCAAAACGATAAAGGTGTCCATCAAAACCCAGGCCCAGTCTTCCGAGCAGAATAACCGGACCCCATAAGCTGCGAAGCGTAAAGCCAGTTCGGAACAGAAGAGGACAGTGTAAAGCGATTGAATCATTTGGAAAGCCAAAGGTCTTGGATTTGGATCTCCAAGACTTCTTTCGACGTCAAACCCGATAAAAATTGCATTGGTGACGACCACACAGGCGAAGAACATGTCAAAACCTTGGCGCCGTCTGCAAACAAGTCCAGTACGTCAGGTCTTAAGTGAAAACCATCGCTTGAGTGGAGCAAACCTGAAAAGCTTGCTCTGTGCCGCTCAGGGGCCAGGATGGCCCACCAGGTTTTGCAAGCACGAGCCCTTAATGCCTTTCAATTGTCCATGATGGTGTGAATTTCCTCACAGGTCAATATAGGTCAATGCTAATGATGGCAAAGTCCGGTAATTTTCCCGTTGCTTTTCCCGTGTCACCATGACAATGCTGAAATCAATCCAAATTGGAAGGGCAATGATGCAGGTGGTTCTGGTTGATGTGTTTGTTCCCTCCGTGAATCAAAGGTGCAAAAATCATTGCTACTTCAACCATCATTTTTTCAAAGCTGCTTCACAAGAGCAGCAGAAACAGCAGAAATCTTTGACTTGATTATCACTTTTGTTACTGAAACAACTAACAAGAAGCCGTGCATGGCCGCCTACTTTCTCACGATGCAAAAGCCCCGCGGGTCGAATATGACCACATGATTGCACACTTGGTCACATGATGTCACATGATTGCTGACTGAGATGCGTGAAAACATTTTTCGAAGGAAATCGGCATCTGCCACTTCCTCAGTCAAAGCAAAATTGTGCAAAATCATACAAAATCAACATTTTGCATCATCTTTTGATGTATCTTGCCGTATCTCGGGGGTTTCTTTCTGCTCTCGGTTGCGGCATCTTGACATATCTCGACACCGACATCGGAGGCCGAGAGCCGAGATTCCGCTTCGTGTTTCAGCTCCAAATCCTAGCGGCGTAGCGTGTGACAGCCAGGTCACTTTGCTGGCAGTATGCCATTGTGCCATCGAGGTTGAGAAGGGGAATGAAGGGGACAAAGAATGTGAACATTCAACTTATCCAACATGCGTGAACATGTCAATGATTACAATGATTGTCAATGGCATCACAGTAAATCCATTTACATTCCATTTACCTGTGAACCATTGTGAACCATTGCCGGCACCTCTTTGGAGTAGGACCGCAGCTGCCGCAGCTCCAGACTCTGAAAATCTTCCTTTCGTGCCCAGCCATCCTGCAACAGCATAGCGCTGCAACATCTGCATGCAGGTCTCTCCGAAAATCATTCAGAAGAAAATAGCACAACATTTCATCATTAACATGTTCCAAGCTACTGGGTTTCCAGCAACACAAACGGCCAAGAGCTGAATAGTGATGTTCGATGTGAGACATTGTCCAATAGTGGGACTCGCGCATTTACCATCACAATAGAAAGTCATCAGAATCTGAAGCACTGACACATACTGCGAACACACACTCGAGAGCGCATCAATAAAATTACAATAAAAGTCTCCAAAGTGTCCAAGCACACAGGTTGCGACCTTGTCAGTGGGCGTGACGCCCTCTGAGATCTGGGTTTCTTCCTGAGATTCTCTCGGGACGGAGTCTTTCGATGCGCCTCGAACAAAGGTGGCTCGAGGGCTGCTTTCAATATTTTCAATGCTGCACTTTGAAGAACAGCTCTGTGACTGGCGCGATTCATGGCCTCGCACGCCGATCGTGCCGTCAAAGACCGCCGAATCCTCACCGTAGATTTCAACCACCGGGGCTGCTGGTCGAAGCTGGGTGTGAGGCACTTCCATCCTTAGCCCAAAAGATCCAAAAGCCGCAGCCCACATAGTCCGAAAATCAATGTGAGACTGGTAAATGCCACGTTGCTTGATGGATGTTGCTTGCTACTAAATTTGGACGAGGATCAGCACCTGTCGCAGCAGGTTGTCTTGGAAGCCCAATCTCTGAAGCAACACAGCATGTTGTTGATGGAGCAATGATGCAAGCCTGAGCTGAGAACATGCAACTGCTGCAAACGCTTTCAAACATGTGGCATCACATCATTTCACAACCAGATCAAGTGAGATGAAGCGAGATCTACATCGATACTATCGGATACTATCGGATACTATCGGATACTATCAGCATCAGCAAACAGCACCGAAATGGGGCATCACCAAATTCGTCCAGCTGCGGCTGCATTTCTTCGGGCATCTCGGCCTGCATGCCGAATCTGGATTCACACGAACCAAAATGAGAAAATATGGGACAATATGGCATCAATATGGCATCAATATGGCATCAATATGGCATCAATATGGCATCAATATGAGACAATATTATGATCTAAACATACCTACACAGTCTACACATACTGTATCTATCCGAACAGGTTGCTTAGTCCACGAGCTTTGCCTGGGAGGATCCTTTGCTTCCTGTCCGGGCCATGGAAACATGAAAGCTTCAACACCCGACGCGTCTGCCTTGGCTTGAGCCAAACAAATCAGATATATTCAGATATCAAATGCGATGTTGCATCATGTTGCATCAAATCTCCAGTCTGCTAGAGTGACTGGAGAAAGGCAGAGAAAGGAGATTGCGGCCTTTCCAGTTCAAGAGTGCCCCTTGCCAGTCACAATCTCCTCAAACTAGTGGCCATTCGGGTGGAAATAGACACTTCAAATGCCAAATGGAAAACCATCTCGCACTAAGAGCCATAGCTCTGATCTTTCAGTGTTAGCTTGACAACATCCAACTTGTCAGGGATATCCGGATATCCAAACATGTTCAAATATTCCAGACTTCCAGGATCTGTCCGAAGTTTTTGCTCAGTGTCAACCACGCCAAGTGCTACCGTTGAAATCGTTGAAACATCAGGTGCCCAGACTCTACGAGTTGAGCTGTCTTGGCCATTGATTTCCTTTCGGAACACGACAGAACCAACCGAACCAGGAACTTTGGATATTTTGGATGGTCATGATGGTCAATCCATGGTTTCCCGCGATTTGTGCCTTGGCATGTGGTATATTGTATGGCGTTCTGATACGCTGAAGAAATCACTAGAAATCAAGCCATTGGACTTCACATGACTTCACCATGCACCGCCCTTTCGCTGGGGAGTGACCGGTGACCTGACAGGACCAACAGCGCTGACAGGTCGAAATGGTCACCGTGACGTCACTGTGAATCCGTGGATTTGGCGAATGCTTGGGCGTTTTGGATTTTCCAACGCCAGTGACGTACTTCTCCTGGCCTCAGAAACTGATTCCTGTCGCCAAGGTGGCAAACATGGCCATGGCGACGTCGACTGTGGCACCTGATAAGCAGCTCCGATTGTTTTCAGACCATTTTTTCGACTCTAAGACCAAACTTTATGGGGATCCTTGTGGAAGATTGTGGAGAGATTGGATTTGGAGACACACAACTTGCTCCAAGTTTTGGGATCCTTGCGGGATCTTGCGGGTAACGGTTGGAGATGGTTGGAGGTTGGATAAGTTGGATAAGTTGGATCATATGAGATCATATATGATCATATGATATGGTTGGATAAATTATGATAAATTACTTAATGTTGGATTAACGTTGGATTTCAAGACGTTTCGGGATATGTCAGGGATGTGTCAGGGACATGCGATTGTCGTGGCCTCGAGCTGCACTTTTTGGGGTCGTAGTAGTTGTCGGATCCAGGGTCAGCACCACGTCGTCAATGTCCATACCTAGGTCCATGCGGGGAATGTGGAAAAAACCTGGAAAAACATGGAAAAACGACATGTTAGCCACACATCCACAAAAAAAAGTGCCGACGTATCCCCTAGCGATCTCAAGTGGCTTTTGGATTCGAAGCAACCCAAAAAGTGTCAAGGGCTTTTGACACTTTCAATAAATCACGCATTCTCTCCAACTAAGATGCAGTGTCCCATTGGGGCAAAGAATGACAAAACAGTCTTGCCCTTGGAAGCGGTCACAGTCTCCTCATACTTCTCCTTGGATACATTTTGACAGATTCAACTGTTCAGCGTGTCAATAAAATGTGGCGCATGTGCTGCAAACAAATAAAGTGCTGTTGGCGTATGATACCCTCCAGTTGGCTACTGCCTTCTTTTGAAAGTATCGTTTGCAGTATGGGTTTGATTCGGTTTGCATAGTTCAACGTGGAACCATGTGGAACCATGTGGAACCATGTGGAACCATGTGGAACCACTCTGAGGCGAGCTCTGGATCCATAAGTCGACCTGAAGAAGTGATGGCAGGTCCCTTTTTGCTCTTGTCCTTGGTCCGTTGAAATTTGACCACCGGACCTTCCTCAGTCATGCTTGAAAACACTCAAACTCGACATGGCGCACCGGCATGCACCGGCCACTCGCCAAGTTTCAATTTTATAGGTTTTGGTAAAGTCTCCAAAGTTCACAGTAAACTTCACTTCCTTCCAGCAGCAGTGCGCTGTCAGAAACATTTTTGGCAATTGGCTTGTTTCAACACGTTTCAAAAAAGCTGGACACAACCTGAACAGCTTGCAGGCGGGATTCAACAGACAGTGCCAAGCTGTCAGTCCAAAAGTGAGAAACCCAGCGCCACCAACATACTGATTAGTAATCGATAGGACTCTAATTCTAACTAATTACACATAAGATCACATAAGTACAGTACACCTAATTACACCAACATTTTTGCGTGACTGATGTGACATGATGTGACATGATGTGACTATAACTGTTCTGTCCGAGTCTGTCCTTTTTGCCATCCCAATGGCCAGAGAACGCAGACCACTTCAGAGTGTAAGATCGGCCAGGTTGTGTGGTGATCTGTCGGTTGCGCAGGTTGCGCAGCTTGAATGGGTCGAACTGAAGGAGACTGAAGGAGAATTGACAGGTGTGCCTAGATGTGCCTAGAGCAAATCCATCCAATGGTCCAGATGTTTCAAAAAACAACATGACAATTCAATACAATTCATACATGTCACTATCCAGCTGCCGAGCGCCCAACCTCCTGCTGCACACCACCGGCTGTTTGATAGCCTTGGTGGTGGACCGTGGAAGTACTCGTGACACTCTCTACACAGAGCAACAAATCAGGACCGGTATCTGGCAGCCGGTAAGGCTTCTTGGGGCATGCGATGACCGCATGATGACCGCACATATCGAATCATCCAATATTTTTAAAAATCATCTAAAAACCCTTGCAGGTGAGTGCCTGCATATCCCCGGGGTCCGTGGTCGTGTAATCATCTGTCCCTTGGACAACGTTTCTCCTTCAAGATTCCTTCATATCCCTGCAGTGACATCCATAACACTGCAGCCATCAACTTGTGATATCTTGTGATGAGTTGACACCCGTGAGCTACGACCTGTATCATACAGGAACGCACAAGGACACTGAGCCTGCAGCAGTGACCATGAAGATGCATCAGCCTCATTGCAAGGGGAACTGACATGAAGTGACATGAGGTGGCAGCGTTGACAGCGACACATGTGAAATCTGGCCATCCATCAGGTCATCTGTGGCATGCTGTTGAAAACTTCTGCGGACAAAGATGCCTTTTCCCGGCTATGTGGTGCTGATGCGCAGCATTCGGCCGCGATGGTTTGTACTGCTGCCAATGGGCAAAGTCTGCCACGGGTCCAGAGTGGAAAATTAGGTGGAAAATTGCAATTGGTGATCTGCGAATCAAAAAGAAATATCAAATGAGTTGCAGTTGCCATGTCTGCCATGTGTTCCAAATCGCCTTGTTGGAAGTCACCGTTCTTCACCAGATTCTCAGGTGCATCGGTCTCGGACTCGTCGGACTCGTCGGACTTGTCGGACTCTGAACCTATGCAAGGGCGCTATGAAGGCTATCCCGAACAGGACCCAGGAGGACCCAGGAGGATCCGAAGGAAAGATGAGCGGCTCCGGCAGAGGACATGGACATTGGCTGAGGCTTTCACGCATGAGGCCAGCGCCCGAAGCGCCAGCGCCTGAAGCGTCGGTGTCTTCGAAATTCGCCCGTCGGTCCTTACACGAAATTTCTGGTGATTTCTTGTAAGTCTTGTCATGCGCTGCATGGCCATAGTGCCACTAACCTGGGCTTTGTGATCCGTGCTCAGGACCAAGGAGCAACTTCCACCGCTAGAACTTTGTGGTGCCCATCCTTGGGTGAACTGTCCGTTTTACTCTTGTCCGCCGAGTTCACAGCGTAACAGAATCTTTCCTGCTACCAATGCTGCCATGCCATGCCATGCATCAACATTTGATTACCAAATCATACCAAATCTATGCAGTTGAGCAGCGGCAGCACGACAATAGCTTAAGCGCGTAAGGATTATGATACATCCCAGGACCTGGTCTGACGGGCTGAAATTCCCCCAAGGGACATCATTCAACGATAAAGGCCCGTTTCTGACTCCTTTTCCTTATTTCGCGACATCATGACTTCATATGACTTCAGGGCAAATCCGGCATAAATCCGATAAATCCGACACATCCGTACATCTTGATACATCTTGAATACATCTTGAATACATCTTGATGCATCGTGTCCCTCAAAAGTGTCACGCAGCTCCCTTACTCTGATTCTGGCCTTGCGCAGACTTTTGATGCTGGCCATGTCGCATGAAATGGAATCGACAGCTGAAATGAAGTTGGCAATCTACTCTGCCCATGGAACTCCCAGCCAAACGGCCAAAGAACTACAATGTGATACAATGTGTCAACTGCGAGTGCTCAGCCTTAGGGTTAAGCATAGCAATCAAGGAACGTGAACATGGAATAGGCCAAGGATGGCCAAGGTATTCTCGGCAAGTCGGCCAACATCAACAAATGTCATGAAATGTCAATGTTGATGGTCAACCATGGTCAACCCTGTGTTCAACCGCAGCGCACAGTCCAACTTTTTGAAAACGTGTGGGCACATCGACTGTCGTCGCCCAATTCAGAGACTCCTCGGCAGTGCGATCTCAGAAAACGCAAAGATCGTATCAAAAAAGCTCGGGCACCTGAGATTTTGGCAATGCACTCGGTGCGCTGTAGCCGCTTCGCAGCCCCATGTAGCCCTGTAACCGTAACCCTATGCTTCTTTACCCAAGTGCTGTCTGAATCTGCGAACCAGAAAAAAGGGTGTGTTCAGATTTGCAGGCTGAGCTTGGCTGTTGCTCTCTGCTACATCCAAAGGCGCTTTGGATGAACGCGGCATCAGATTTTGGTGCCGGAAACCCGTAGCATCATGAAAAAACCGAATCCTAGTTGACAAACCAAATCAAGACACCCCTGCAGCCTGCAGTTCAAAAATATTTGAGTGGTTCATGCACGCATTTTTGCCGTCAGGTCACACTTCCCTTGCTAAAGAAAGCTTCAGAGCCAACAGGAACGACTCAAGAGAATCTTTCTACAGATGATTTATGCCAGACCATGCATGAAGGACTTGATGCCCAGCAGCAAGCCCCTTTGACATAATTTTGACATGTCTGCGGGCGCAAGCGATCGCTCACATGCTGCCTTTAAGTTGCCACCGCATCCTGAGATGCAGTGTATCCACGAAACACCGCTCAGGTGTTTTTTCATGTTTTCTCAGTGTAAGCAAGGGGCACCAACGCACACACACACACACCTACAGACACAAACAACTACACCCCTCTCCACGACTCCACTTGCTACGCTACTAAATGAATGTCATGAGTCATATGCATATCTTCTGGTCTAACTAACTTGGCACTGGCCATGCATCTTGCACACTTGCACAAGTCAAATTCACATTTCACATATTTCACTGTTGGGCGGTGCAGTGTGTCCCGATGCCATGGAATCATTGGAATCATTGGCTCGATGGTTAGATCGGTTAGATATGTCGGCTGATGCCCTCGGTGCAAACTGTTGACGAGCCTTGGCGATGAGCATCTGGAGGTCTTGCAATCAGTCACTGAGGCGTTTGCCTCACCACATCTAGAATCATCATGATACATCTAGATGAAATCTAGCTATTTTCCCTTGGGAAGACTTGAGATTCGCGAGGTGTGATCACATTAACCTAAAAATAAAACATTATATACAAGGTTCAGCGTTCAGCACTACCAGTTCAGAAATACTAATCTCTTCATATCTCTTCTATGTAATTGTCTTCTGAACTTTTTTTTTGGCGGGAACAAAGCAGAGCTCAAATTTTGGAGGCACAGCGGTGCTCCAAGAAAAACAGACTGAGACGGCTCCCGAACCACTTCGGAATGCTGAGGCTTTTACCATCTGAGTTCTCTTTGTCCTCAGGCAAACGATCAGCATCAGGTAAGTGAAATGATGTGGAATGCCGGGATGCGAATGGACACGCTGAACAATCCTGAACATCAATTCAATGAAACGGGGAGTCTGCTCCCAAGATGTTCAACACGGCCACCAGTCAAAGTTCCATTACATTGGACATTGTGATACATGTTGAATCGTTTTGACAAAACTGAGAATTCAGTGCGTGGCTTTCGTTGAATTCCTGATGCTGCGAGAATTGATTGAATCCGTTGCGCCAGGTCAAGCTTGAGGCATTACAGGCACTCCAAAGCAGCACAGTCCTTTTCGTGTCACTCCCCATGCATTCTCGCAGCAAAGGAACCTGAAACTGTAAAACGAGATTGTCGGGTACACGCCCATGCGCCACTTGCGCCAATTTGGCTGAACAACAGTAACAACAGGTTGCGTGTGCACAGGTTCTTATTGATTTCTCATCATTTCTCCAATGTCTCCCCACCTTGGACAACGAAAGCCTCCACGCCACCCACCACACAAAACCTTCAGAGCGTCGCAAACGCAACGTGGCATCAACTGCCGGTGCTGTCTTTATCTGTCTTTGATCCTTGCCTAAAAAGGCCATGAAGGCCAAGTAGGCCCCAAGAATGACACCCACCTGTGACACGGTGAGCATGGAAAAGACTTGCCAAAAGTCATGCCATTGCACCATTGCCACCAGTTTTTGCGCATTTTTTCAACAAACATCCAACACAAACCTCATGGGAAAAACGATATCAGAGTTATGCAGCACTGCAAAGATTGCAAAGACAGAACCCTTTGGGCCACCTGGGTTAGCAGTCCGATGGAAGTCGCCATTCAGCCAACTTTAACACCACACAAGATTACAAGGCGTTGGTGTAGCTCGATGCAGTTGCCAAGCTGAAGGAACATTGCAATTAGTGTCCATACATGTCTCCATGCATTGCGCGAAACTTGAATAGCCCTATCTTGCAACCTGACAGGAGCATACAACCGGCCATAGTGACGCTAGTCAAGCTGCAAGCTGCAAGCGTTTGTGCTTGCAGCGTTGCCAGGCAAACATAATGTCCCCTTTTTCTGGGCAACTAATTCCTGACTCTACTGTTGCGGCAAGTGCTAGCAATGTTCCAAACTTCAAACATGGTTGCATCATATCATTGCGAGTGGTTGAACCGCATCAAATTCGCAGCACGTCAATACGTCAATACACCTCACGAACTGTGTGTGTTTACAATTGTTTACATAATTTACATGTCTTTAAAAATCGCCCAAACTGTCTCAGCTGGAGCCGATGCATCATGACATGACTTCGTTGCCACAAGCGACGACAGACTCTGACAGAGTGCTGAAAAAAACTGTGGTCACTTTCTCATGATCAATCGCTGCACGCAAACACACACGCTGATAGTCACTGATAGTGCACATATGCCTATATAACTTATATAACATATCACTTATGCTATACACGTGCATACATATGGCGATTGCATCTTACATGACTCCCTTCAAGGCATACGAAATAAGCAGCTTGCACAGACTTACGCTTGCTTTTCTTTCCGGGGCACCTATGCTTGTGACACATTAAAAGCAAGCTAGCTGTTCGACGAATTCTCGTCACCGTGGAATGGAGTAGGTCTACCAATGTGTGCTGCACTGTGTGCTCATGTCTTATTTCAACAATGGAGTCATCTCTGTCGAAGATGGCCTTGGATGGCCTTGGAATCCAAGGAGACAAATGTGATTAGATGAGATGATGAGATCATCTAACACATCAAATTAAACAGGTGGGCTTGAGCTTTGAAGTTCCCATCTGGGCACCCAAACTGTTCCAGAAATTGTACCACAAATCTGTACAGCTGCTTCATACATCCATGAAATCCATGAAATCCATAACATCCGTCAATCATCTCTCAACATCCTGGCCCTCCGTCCTTGGCGTTTTTTAGAACTGAATCACAGCAGCCGTTTCTTTGGCGTGGAACCGTAGAACAGCTGGTGGCTGTTCCAGGCAGGTCTGGGGATGTCTGGGTAGCGACCTCGCGATGGAGACTCAGGGCTGGGCTGAACTCACTTGGGTGCCAAATTGTGCCAAATTGTGCCAACGTCTCAAATATTCCCTGGCGCATCTCTGATTTTTGACGATGAACGCTTGCTGTCACTTGCTGTCGCAAGGCTCATATCCTGTGTGACTCTTGCGATGTCCTCATGATCTGCTTCATCGCCGGTGCATCCCAGGGTGAAACATGAAACATGCAACCAGCCATGGCCATGGCCATGGCCATCCCGCCAGGAAAAATGGGAAAATACCATACATGCACCATAAATGGACCATAAAATAACCAGCCGAACCCAGGGACCCGGCAATGCCTTGAACCCCACGGCGCTTTTGTCGGTCTTGGTCTCGGAGCCTGTGCCCACTGTGCATCACAATGTTTCACGTGGATTACACATCGAAGCTTTCCGAAAATCTACAGGCAGACTCTTGCGGGAAGATAAGGAAGGCAGTGCACTTGCAGTCGCTGGCATTATCCAAAATGTCCTGGGTGTTATGTGGATCAAGGTGGAAAGACTTCTGCATGAAGCCATTGCAACGACAAAGGACAGTCAGCTAAAACAAAACAGGCTGTTTCAGCGGTTTAACTTAGGAATTTTGACAACAAAAGTCGCTGTCCAAATTTTCCAATTTGACATTTTCGTCGTGACTTGGCGTTGCATGGGACCACACGTGACATTCCGTGACATCTTGTTGGCTCTTTTCTTCGCATCCCAGACTCAAACGCTACAGTCTTAACCCTTCAGGTTGAAGACGACACTCGCAGCCTGCCACCCAGCTCGAAATGAACTGCTTGGCAAGCTGCTAGTGCCCAGCAGGCTTGGCTTCGTCGAGCTACAATTCTCCGGAATTCTCCGGCACATTGGCAACTGCACTGCTACAGCGTTGCTACGACACACGTCGACGCTCTATTTACTGGGCTCAGCGATCCGAAAAGGACCCTGCAGCTTTCAAGATCTTTCAAGTGTGACAAAGAAATGCTAACCAAAGATGTCTCAAGATTTCACTTTATGTCACTTAAACAATGTCTTTATGAAGTCTTGAGACATCTTCCAAGTTTTCAAGCCAAGGAATCAGTGATCCGTCAACTTGATGTTTGCTTTAGACGCAGAACTCCAACTCCCAAACTCCCATAGAATGAAGTACAGCAAGCCAAGAAGAGCCAAGCATCCAGAAACATCCTGTCAAACCCTGGCCATGTTCCAAGCTTCAAACTCATTTTGTGCGACGATGTTGCTTACTGTTTCTGATACAGGCATGTCTTGCCACACCAGCTATATCCAAACTGTCAGGCGCAGGTCTGTTGCCAGCCTGTCTGCCGTTGCCCGAGCGCGACTCCTGTGGACTTGCAGCCTCATCGGGAGCAGAAAGTGCAGCTTGTCGATCCGCAGCTACACTTTGAGAGATGGTACAGTGCCTCTGGTGGAGCTTTAAAAGCCTACGACCAAAGTCTGCCAGTTGGGCATGGATCAAAATTTTCATCCGCTTGGAAATGTACGCTTTGATGTCCACGTGAGATTTATTGTGGCTTGAAGCATGGTTGATAGATTGATAGTTAAAAAATGTTATATATATATATACATATGAGTATATAAGTGTTTCGAAGAGTTTTAGAGCACTCATCATACTCATCTTTACTAATCTGGTTGAATTCCCAAATTGTCCCAATGTCCTAATCCGCCTGTCCATATGTTTCTCATGGTCCGAGGCACTCCGCAGGGCGACCGAGCCGGAGAAGTTGGCGACATTGGCGACGTCGGTGAAGTCGGCGGCCGTGGGCTTTTGGCCGTCCGTCCTGGCTGTAGTGACGTAGTGTGACCGAGTGTGACTGTCTGGCAACATGTCGCAACTCGACGAAACTGGGGCAACACTTTTCTTACAGGGTTTGCAACACGGTTGCATTCTTCATGGGACATTGTTGCGGGAACATCAGTGGGTTTAAGATGCTGTACAGTGATGTAGGATTAACATGATAATACTTCATTGTGGCCTCCAAGATACTAGAAAGCGAAAATAGTGAAGGTGACAAACATGCACATATATATGATATATATGATATAAAAGATTACAGTGCAGCGGGAAGCCGTGACTTCAGGTCGTGGTTGCGTCGGGTGCGCTGGGTGCGCCGCGTGCGCCAGGTGCGCCGGGGGTGCACTCGGTGCGCACACTGTGCGCAGTCACTGATCGCAGCCGCAATGAAAGATTAAACAATCTTGAAATGGCGTGAAGCAAAATTGACACCATTTGACACCAAGGGCATCCAAGAGCGGCTACATCCTCGGGATAAGTTGAGCTGCCGAGCTGCCTTCAAGTTTTCCCATGCGAAGCCCTGCAGCTTTGGCGTAATCTGCTGCACGCTGTCCGTTGGCCTCAACGAAATTGATGTGTGAAACACCATGAATCCATAGAGGATATGACGAGGATTTATGTGTACATTGTGTACATGCATATGAGTACGTATATGTACGTATGTTTATATGAGAATATATATATATGCCCATACATGTTCATATCGAGGTGAGGTATGACAAGATAAGGTAAGACACCGGCACACCAATCTTCCCAGCAGTTAGATGCAATTGGATCAATTGGTGCTTGGGGCTGAGGATAGGACATCTTTAGACGACAAAACATCTGGACTTGCCTGGCTGGACATCACCATACCAGTCGCGAAGGCTCCTCTCACTTTATTCTACTCAGATTCTCTCATTGAAGGAAAGAACTCTCTCTCTCTCTCTCTCGCTCTATATGTATATAGTTGTACACACACACATATATATTATATAATATAATATAATATAATATTATATTTCATGTTTGCCCATCTTCTTTCATCCTCATCTTTGTGGTCTTGACCGTCTCGAATCCACCCTTGCTAGTTCAATACATTAAACAATTAATATAAATTAAACATCACTAAACTTCCTAAGATTTCCTGTGTGTTGCTGAAGGATTTCCTGTGTTGCTGAGTGAGGATGATGAGGATGCCTTGGCAGCCAGCCAGTGCATCACCTCTCCCAGGCCAGCTTTCGCCGCCAAATGCAAAGGTGATTGCCCTGCCAGAAACATGTTGAGAAACGTAGAGAAACGTAGAGAAACGTAGAGAAACTTCCGTCAATGACTTTGTCAAACTTCCGTCAAAACTGTCAAAGAAAACAGTGGATTCGTGTGGATTCTATTGTTCTTTGCTATCCCTGCCTTTGCTGTTCATGGCATTGACATCAGCATTGAAGTTGTGCAGCCTTTCATAAGACAAAATTTAGCTGGAGCCTCCGACAGGACAGAAAAACACAGCCCGCACTGCCATATCTGAGCCAACGACGTCATACAAACTTGCCTTCAAAACAACTGTTCAGGCTTGATAATCGACTGGAGCTGAATCATTTATGCAAAGTTGTCTGGCAGCAAACATGATTCACAAATAAATCAGCACTGGTTTGGCTTCCACTGGAATGTCAGTGTCACAAACTCAACGCAAGTGTTCAATTTGCCTCCAAGAAAGTACCTGTAAATACCTGTAATTACCTGTAACTTCTGATAGCTGCGCCTTAATGCATTACGTTGCACATGTCGCAGTACTGAGTCACTACTGTTTCTTACAAGCTGTTACAAGCTGTCAGCTGTCCTGGAAACTTTGTCCTTCACACATTTCACACATTTCACACCCTATGCCAGGGCCTGGTAGGTGCGAAAAAGATGGGCGTCTGCGCATAGCGGTCTGTGACGTTGGGATTCGCGTTCGCTTCCAGCAGTAACTTGCTGACCTCCGCCTAGGCGCCAGGAATCGCCAGGATACGGAATCATTCGATGCCCATATTTTGCCATACTTAGTAACAATCGAAGCTCTAAGACTCTAAGAGATCTAACAGGCTCTAAGCCACCAAGTGAAACAATCTTGACATATCTTGACATATCTTGACGGCTAGTATGGCACTCATTGAACATCATTGAACCCTGCCTCTCCATGGAAGGTTGCCAAATGGAGCAAACTTACACCGTGCGCATCGATTTCGCCTGGAGGCGGCGACAGCACGACAGCAACAGCAGCCGGCAGATCCGGCTGCTGACTCTATTCACAATCAATTCGATTCAATTCAATCATCTCCAAGTTATGTCATGATATGAATAATGTCATAATATGTCATAATAATGGATTAACTGTTGGTTGACATCATTAATCCATATGAATATATATGAATCCATATGAATCCATGATCATGTGACATGTCCGCATGGCGTCCACATGGCCCGGGCACGCCTGGATCTGCGTGCGCTTTCAGCAGACATTTCACCAGATCGGGCGCACGCGCTTGGACCGCAGCTTGGAGAGGGGAGCCGGGACCTGAGCAAAGGGTCGCACAGTGCGTCTACTACACACATTTACACACTGGTGATCACACATACGGTTCACATACACTATACATCACTATACATACACTTGTACTATGTTATACTACCATTTATAGCTATACAGCCTTCTGAAGTTAGGATTCTGAAGAATTGAGTGCTACCCTTAGCCATAGCATGTCACATCCGTGCCACCCCCTATGTCGTCCTTGTGTGATAATGTGTGATAACGTGTGATAACGTGTGATGCCCGCCTTGCCAGCTGTTTGGAGATGCTCCTTTTTGCAGGGCGACCTGGCAGCGTGGCATAGCGTGGCATTGGCACATGGCGGCTGACGGCTGCAGCTGAAGGGCCTCGACTGCTTGCACTGCCTGGCCCCGCTTCTCAGTGTTCGGCCGCAGCAAAGGCTGCCTCAACTCTAAAAATAACATAAGCCATTATGTAATTGTGTAGCCATTATATAGCCATTATATAGGCATTATATAGCCATTATATAGCGATTATATAGTCATCATAGCCATCATATGATATTATATGGCCTTACATAGCATATGTCAAAAAGCCCAAACCCCAAAACCATGCCAAATAGGAGAATATGACCGAGTTAGTTTTTCGGTCATGGTTGCAAGCCTTACAGCTTCTGTTGCTGACCCTTCCCTTTCTGATCTGGTCTTGAAAATATCTTCTTAAGCAATCGCACACTTTTGGGGACTTATGCCTATGCCTTAGAGAACCTTGATGGGTGCGGTGTTCTTCCGAACCTAACCTCACATTTTGCAATTCTGTCGTTGTTTAGAGACATTGTGCTTAAAAGCGTTTTTTTTCGACCTCTGTCATTGTCAAACTTATCATTGGACATCTTCTTTGCACATTTTTGTACAACCCCCCGTTTGAGACCCCTAAGATCCCCTAAGCTTTTCTGGGCCGAGCCCTAAGCTTATCGCTGTTGGGGAGGAGGAAAGAAAAGGTCCTTGGATCGCCTAAGTTCAAAACCTCAGGAAGTTACTTTCCCCCAAAAAACTTTCTGTGGGAACCTGCTGGGTACTTCAGGCTCCAAATCTGTTCCAATACCTTTCCCGAGCATTTTCTGTTGGGGAATAGCTCCATTTGGTGCCTCACATTCTCTCGCATTTCTCTGTCCCAAACCTCTACAAAGGGAGCAGTCTACAGCAACGTAGGGACGCACACTTACAACTCATGACGACTTATGGTGGCTCTGCCAAGCAACGCTGCTCGGAAGAGATTGACGTCATTCGCCTCCATCACTGTCGTAGCCTGCAGAATGCATTGCATGGTTCTGAATCTTGGCGAAGAATGTGCTGCCCAAATGTCCATGGGTCCGGGATACAGGACTCGTATGAATTCATATGACATAAATTGACATAAGGATACATAAGGTAGAATGATGTGGCCCAACTATGTGCCAGGACAAAATGCAACTGAAGGCCAGTGGTGCAAGTGCAACAAAAATCACCTGAAGCAGCTTGAAGACTTTATCAATTGCCTACATCGACCCAGGACCGAAGTTGGAACTTGACAAATGTCCCCCACGTCCTGATACGTTGAAGGTGCTAACCGCTTCTGGTTTCCAGTTTTCTCTTCATGTCTGAACGGTTGCGCCTCTGCATTCAGCGGCTTGAAACTGGACCTTAGAGTTTTAGTGCCACTGACAGCTCCCACCTTACCATATTAGTTGTGGATACATGACATGCTACGTATATTATATAATTAAACACATATCATATCCCTACATTTACAACGTACCACACACACACATATATATATAAACATAATTACATATTTTTTTTATGTTCCAAATGTTGCCAATTGCCAATGTTCCTTTGCACATCGCAAATTGTTGGCCGAGGAACGCCCCTGGGAGTTCTGCGAAAGAACCCCTAAGAGAACCTCTCATAGAGCCCACCTGTCATAGCTATCGCTGAGATTCACTGAGATTCGCTGAAAACTGCGAGGCATATGAGGCACTCTTCAGTGCCTGCGCTTTCAGTTCTTCGAGTTCACTCCGCAGGGTCTGGATCTCCAACTCAACCTGAGGTTTCGTCTGACAAGTTGTACGCTTTCTATGTCCCAGCCTGAATCAGCCTGACAGGTCTGGGTTTCTATGTCGGTTTCTGTTTTCCTACCGAGCCACTTGTCGTTTCAGATCTCGGACTTCTGCGGACTCCCGAACGCGCTTCCTCAGCTTGTTGAGCGCGTTTGAATGTTTTCGAACACAATAGAATACAACATTAAACGATTCCTTTGAAATGCCGAGTTCGGCCATATTCTGGATAGCTCTATGCCTCTCTGCTTCTCCACGCTCTTTCTTGAGTACTTTAGCCGCTTTAGCCCTAGCCGCTATGTATCGCTATGTGGTGCTACATGCTACTTGGGGACCCTTTCACCTGCAAATCTCGCCATGATTCGCAAAGTCATCTTCAGCACCAGCAATCGCTGCGTCTTGTGGCTCTTGTTGTTTCAACTTCGCTTCCTTGCACGGCTGATACGGCTGACGGGGGTGCGGCCAAGGAACCGCCGGTGGGATGCTAAGGCGCTAAGGGGATGGCCATGCTTTGGTTTTGGCTTTTCCGCCTGGCTCGGCACGGAGCACCCCAGACTCACAGAATTCACCGTACCCATCCGTAGCCTCTATCAATCCAGTGGTCTAATCACTTCTAATCCTATGATCCTATGATGCAAATTGATGCAATACATACTATACACATCATTCACATCATTACAATATATTACACGACATTACACGTCTATGTCCTGTACCGGCGCAGCAAAATCCTTCACCCAGCCGAGCCTCTCTTTGTTTGCCCTGGCCGTCTGCACGTCCTGCGAGATAACTTGGAGACATGACATGACATGACACAGAACGGATCAGAACGGATCAGAACGGCTTGGATCAGTGCCATATTGAGGCCGTGCCGGGCCCGGATCATGCCGCAGCCTCTTTGGTTCGCTTCAGTTCTTCCTCCTGTGCTGCTACTTGTTCTTTCAGTTGAGCAATCTCCTGCAGCACAGGGCTATCTCAAAGTGACATCTGCGCCATGTCTTCTACCGATATCTACAAATGTTTCTACCCGCTTTCTATGTGATTTGCGCTGCGCCTTCTTAGTCTCTTCTTCATTCACGGCCGAAAGCTCCTGCCGCTCCTCACACAATCCACCAACTACCTCTCTCTCTCTCTGAATTCATCTGGCCCGGACCGGCCCGGAAACAAAGATGGAGTCCTGGTGTCGAAATGTGTCGACAAGATATTCACCGGACCGCACCTTGAGGTCGCGATTCTTGGTTTCGAGCTCTTCTTTTAACTTTGTCAGCTGCTCTTGGCTGGTTTCACTCTTCTTCAGTGCCTGCAACAGCAGGATAACAGCAGGTAACGAGAAGACGGTGTAAATCTATGAAACATTATGAAACATTATGAGACGCATATAAAGATATTATCAATATATATCAATATATAGCATATAAAGGCCGTTCTGGTCCCAAAACCTGCCAGGCACTGCGGTTTAATCTCACAAAGTCCTTGCAGAATAATATTTTTCTTGTAGCGTCTTAGCTGTTCTCTGAGCTTAGGTACCGTCGGGCCCCGTCTTGTTTGGCTTCGTTTGTGCCTGAGAAAGTTCTGTTTGAGCTCTCTGCAGCTCTTCTGTGCTCTCAGCCAACTTCTTCTTCAGAGTGGCCTTGGCATCTGTGTCACAGGATCACCCGTTTGACCCGTTCGAAATCGTTCGAAGGTTGGAAATCTGCGCCAACTGCAGTCACAGTGACAAGTTCGTCGCCATCTTTCGACTCCTTGCAGGGGACCACTCGACCACTCCAAATACCGTTTGAACATCGACTCTTCAGGTCGTCCCGCTCGATGCGTCTGATATCGTGTTTTTTTTGGTTTCGTGATGTTTCGTGCATTTCGCCATGATTGTTGGATACTTCGCAAATCTTCGTACCTGGTGATATCTGGTGATGGTGATGTTTTGGCACGGCCTGTTCTACCGGCTCTTGGATCTGCTTTGCAGAGCTCTCCTGCAACACATGGCTGCAAGGGCCTTGGCATGCGGCCACATGCCATCACATCCCAATCATCCTGATCCAAAGTTTCGAGATTTTGTTTAATTTGCCATAACTACTACAGTTGAGTACTTTGATGAATCATGTGTAGCAACGTAGCCAATATAAGTGACTATTTTGGAATATATATACATATATATATACCTGAACTTATGTGAATTATGTTATATAATTTATATAATATATTATAATATACATGTGTCAAAAGTGAAAAATCTATGAAATGAATCACATGAATCCATGCTTTCCAGCGACAGCGATTTCCCAGTCCTCAGCTTTGACTTCGTTGGTCTCGGTCTCTTTGGTCTCGGCTGCTGGCTTTTCGGTGCCTGTCACCGCTTGCGCCTCTGGCGGCTGCGCCGCTTTCTCTGCAACTTCCTGCGGAACAAACAAACACTGTGGAACCTATGTTTTGTTTTTAATGTTTTGTTTTTTGTTTTTTTTCGTGGAACATCATGCAACACATGTTAACTAATGTAAAACACATGATCTCCAATATGATCACTGATGTATCACTGATATTTGCCAAACTCCTGGGAGCTTTCCTTGGAGCTTTCAGGCGCTGGCCTCGGGTTTGGCACAAGGATATATGGGGATCATAAAAGATCAGAATTCATTGAATGTAATCTGATCGGACTTGCTCATATTGCTTACATGCACGTATGTATATAGCAAACAAAATACAAAATAATAATGTCATAATATGTCATATGCAAGTCCAGCAATCCGAGAGCTGCTTCGGCGCTCCGACACTTAAGGTTGCCAATGGATTCCTAAAGGACTTGAAGCACTGGCCTTCTCCTTTTAATCTCACACAAGATTTCGGTGGGTTCATTGACCCTTGCTACTTTTCGCCACTGCCTTGCCATTTTAGCAAAATGCGGCACACCGAGTATGGTGAAACAGTTGCATGGCTTAAACATGGCTTGAACATGCTTGAACCATCTTGATGCTTTTCCCACACTGCTGGAGCGACATATTCTGATCCCCCGAGCCCATGTGTTGTACTGTCGCAGATGGAGAAACCAAACACCACAGCAGACTGGGGTCAACTGGGCCATTCAAAATCCGGCCCAGATCGAAACCAACATGAATTCAACTCATAACATCTACAAACCAAACATATGACAAACATATAACGGTCATATCCCAAATCCCAAAATCTACCACCAGCATCCACCAGCTTGAGTTCCTCTTGACCAAGTCTGGAACCCTCAGGCTCTACGCGCGCAGAGCTCACCTATGTCAACGAAGTTACCTGCCAGCAAGCTCTGTTGAAAAAAAATGAAAACAAAGGAAAGGATGGCGGAAACAGTTCGTCATCCAATTTTCATTGATTTCGTTGGGTCTCACTTTGCAAAAAAAAGTTCATGCCATGTAATGGACCCGCTGAAAATACCCACTTCTGTCTTAAACGTGAAATTTCTGAAAGGCCTCGTATAGACCTGGCAGGACAGAGTCTCATCTTGAAACATACTTCATACTTCCACTATCTTCCACTACTTCCACCAATCTTACTAAGACTTACTAGATAATCTTTCTGATCACCGGTCATCACCGAGGCGTGCCTGGTGGGCCTGTACTGAAAGGACCAAATGTCTCAGTGGTCCTCGGGCAGAATCAGAATCCTTCTCTCAAAATCTATCGCCTCTTTCGGCACCGAAAGGAGCACGGACATAATTGTGACATATTGTGAATGATTCATTACGCCTGACATGATCATGCTATGCCATTCTACTATGTTTGCCCCACATGGCTCTAAACGCTTCCTTGGACAGCAACCAAAACTCACATCAAACATCACACATCATCACACCAAGGCTCACAAGTTGGGAACGGCGGTAACACGGTGCTGGGAGATTGGTTTGAGAAGTTGCTCTCCAACCTTCTGCTGCTGGTGTGGTTTCGACCGCTTCAATTGCTTCATCACAGGGCAAACAGAAAAGGACACGATCTGCGACCGAATGGTTCCAGCGTCTTCGCTTCTCATCCCATTCAATGCTGGCTGATCCCTTGGTCCATTTCATCTCGGTTTCCGATTTGATATATCTGCCTGGCACGTTCCTGAGAGCTTTGCCCATAGACGCTTCGTGCTCTGGAAGCTTGCCGCCAACGTAGAAAACATCCATCTTTTTGTCTGTTTCAGCCGGTGTTTGGTACCTCGACCGTCTCAAAGTACAGTATCTCAAAGTGAAAAATAGGCTATCAGAATTATCAGAACAGAAAACGTCGTTGGTAAAAACAAGAAATGTGTAAGGGCGGTGGAAAGTGGAGACTGAAAAAGAAAACAGCAAGCTTTTCGAGGACATGCTGCTGCACTTGGACGTCCACGGTGCTGTCAAACTGCACCATCAATGCGCTGAAGCGTCCATCTGCTGCAGTCTTGTCTGGCGATTGGCCATAGTAATCCTTTCCCACTGCCCAAATCTGCACGTCCGGCATGGCTTTCTTGTTTGCATCCACAACAGTACCTTGCAGCAGAACGGCTTTGTTTGGACTGCTGTAGGCCATGTCCACATTCCAATAACCCAACTTCTTTACCGGAGCTGCCAGGGACTTCTCTCCTTCTTTGGCGAGGATCTTCATAAACTGCTCAGGTGTGATCCAAGATGCCGAGACTTTCTCTGGGTCAAAATCTAGACCTTCGTCCATGCCCTTCTTCACACGCTTTTTCGATTTCCGTGGCCGGCGCGTGACTGGCACAGCTTCCTTGATCGCGACCTCACGCGCAGTGCGGCGCATGGAGTTCTCGGCGGGGACCCCATCAATCTCCATGTCCGCAGCTTCCAATTTCCATTTGCCGCTGGCAGTGTCGAAGCTCCACATCTCTGGAGTTGCACCCAACTTCTCGGCATTGGCTTTGGCTTCGGTGTGCAAATCCAGAATCACTTCCGAGTCCTCTCGGACCTGTGATCATCTGTGATCATGATCATCATGATGAAGATATAAAATGGATCAAAATTGATAGAGTGATAGCCAGTGATTTGATGATTATTTGATGCCATCTGCATCCTTGGCTTATGATTGTTATGATTCTTTTGAAACGCAAACGGTGAAACCACTGAGACCCTCAGAAAACCTCTTACCTCGTTGAACCATGTTAAACCTCTTTGTTTTGGACGGCTTTACATGACCCCGGACCCAACCGGCCCCACCGGGCCCACCTCCAACTCTTCTCCCTTCTCGTCGGTGGCGTTGATCCACGCAGCCCCCAGACTTTCCAACATCACCTCTGCACCATCAGCACCGATGGCCGAAAAGTCTCCAGGCATCGAAGCCAGGGATTTGGGATCCGTCACGTCGATCACGGAGAGGCTCACTGTGACGGGACCTGTCACGGCTCGGCCATCGGCGTAGGACAAGGCGTTGCTGGGAACCGTCACGGAAGATCCGGTCACTGGATCTTCCACACAACCTCCAGCACTTCCGTCGAAGACGGCAGAGGCTGACAAGGGACGGAGAACCACATTGACGGACTGGTCAGATGAAGATGCTCGGACCATGGTGGGTGCAAAACCTTCACATTCAAAAGATAAACAAGACCAAGAAGAGGATCCAGATGCTTGACTGGCAGTCTCTGGCACATCAGTCTCATCATCCTCAAGTTGAAACTGGCCATCCTCATCTGACAAACAACCGGTGGCTTTCCATTTGATGCTCACATTGCCCAATGGATTGCCTTTCAAATCTGTGACTTGCCCCAAGATCTTTGGGAGTTGCCGTTCCACATCTGGCGGCGCCGGCGCCGGTGGTGACAAGGCTTTCTGAAGCTCCCCCCAGGAGAGGCTGCGATCCCAGACCGCAATGCCAGCCACATCCAACTCATTCCCAGCCCAACCAGCACTACGAAGTTTGCTGCCCACCAAGGAAGTTGGAAAAGTTCCCAAATCCAACAAACCCTCAGCGTCAACGGCCAGCACTGAAGTACCACCTTCAATGGGTCTGAGGAAGACCTGTACCCAGCCCTGCAGAAAGTCTGCAGATAGTTCGTTGCTCTTGTCCACGTTTAAACCTGCTGCACCCATAGATCATCACGGTATTATCATGGTGTACAATATAATCAATATAGAATATCAATGAGATATCATTGATCCATATGATCCGGAACATCCTATTGGATCCTAGTGGAACTGCTCACTGGAACTGGGCTTGCGGTCTCTCACTGTCAAGCTTTGGATTAAACGATTAAACTAACCACATGGAACAAAACCTCCATTGGAGCCAGGAACAGCACAGTTTCGTTTTATCATCTCCAGGCATTGCCAACCAATGCTTGTTGTCATGTCCCAGGAGAATGCTGTCCCATCCGGCTGTTGATCCAGCTCCAGCACGAAAGCAAACTCCTGTGTACTGTGCAGATCCGGCTCCCAGGCGTTGGGCATTGTGAATTGTATGGATTTTGGCAATTCAAGTCAGTATCTGATGGATTCATCTTTCCACTCCGTTTATTGTTAAACGGTTTTAAGCAACATACTGCATTGAATATATCAAATCATATAAGATATATAAGTTATTTAAGTATACACCGTGACAAAATGTTATAAGTTATAAACATAAATCCCATCCAGCAACAGAAGCCATATACATTCTACACATTCCCACCAATTTCACAACGACTTTCATCTCTGTCCTACAGTAAAGGACTCCTTCAACTCCACCAGTCCATTGGGATCCTCCAGAACCCGCAGTCGTGCTTTTCCTGGACCACCCAGCCTGGCAACGGTGGCCATATGTGGCCATGATGGCCATGGCATGGCACTCGGCAGTCCAGGCCTCCAGAAACCAACTCCCTTTTCTGAGCCAGCCACTGGGGCACCGATTTGGAAACCCTCGGGCAGTGTTGCACCTGCAAAGCATGAAATTCACAAAACACAGAGAGTGCAAGGCACTGCAAGGCACTGCAAGGCACTGCAAGGCACTGCAAGACACCAATGTACTGCCAATTTATCACGATCTATGAAGCACCAAAATTGCGTCACCATGGAATCTCCTGTGTTCTGCACATGGCTTCACCACTGCTGTTCATCTCAACATATCTGACATATCTCAACACACCCAGCGGCAACGGTGGCAACGGCGGCAACTGCGGCAGCTGTCACAATGGCCTGGATACACCGCCACACGATAGCCGGCTGGCCAAGGGAGAGCCCCACCAGTCGTACTCGCGCCGGAGCCCATGGCTGGACTGCGACTTTCCCAATGCCGCCCGTTTTGGCACGTGAATTTCGTGGCTTTTTGGGCAAAACCTACTGCTACTTACTGCTACGTGTCTGCTTCCCCGTGACTTCACCCAAGATAACAAAACAGTCTGCTGTCGAACATTTCACCATTTCCTTTTGGCAATTTGAGTGGTGCTGTCGTTGACAGAACTTGAGCCAGAAATTGAGAAAGATCCATGGAATTACACTACGAAGTGACGGAGTACAGAGTGGTGGATTGGGATGCAGTCATAGTCGCTGTTCTCAGTTCTTAGAATGGATCAACGGAATTCAACGGACATATCTTAAGACTGAATCATCTTTGAAAACCTTGGAATTTGATTTCTTTTCTGCCAAGACACAGGAAGCTCAACTCCAAGGGTCGTTGCGACTTCATGGCACTACGGAACTCTTCCTCAGCCAAATGATCCATAAATGATCCAAATGTTGCAACCGGACATTGAGCCATGGAATATCATGGAAGATCTGAACCTGCAAAGTCCAGAGCGGGTCAGCGAAAAACTTTGTTCTGTGGTCAAATGTGTCAAATATAAAGAAACTTGCTGTCCACTTCGTTCTATAGTTGCAAAAACCTCCAACAACTTTCTTGACAAATCAAGCTGTGACATCCAGTGATCTGCCAAGTTTCAGGGGATAAGCTGCCAGCATCTTTGCCTTGGACCTGCGTCGGACAGGCTCAATGGATTGGGCAACAACCGAAATGACGGAATGCTTTAGGGATGTTTCATCTGATTTCACGACAACTTGGAGCTTCAAACTATTTCACCAGAATGTTTCAACATGTTTCAACATGTTTGGACCACGTTGTTTCACGTTGTGAGTTTAATCTCTCGTTTGATATGCCTTGAGCTGATTCTTCCCTGCCTTGAGGAGCTGAAAGCCTTCTCTGAGACCATGCTGCGCCGCCCAACTGCCAGCGTCCACTTTCTTCACAAAGATCTGCTCTGCTGGAGGGAAGCAACCTGAAAAAAACATAAAAAACAACCTGAAAAAACAATGAAACACCTCTAGCATGGCTCAGGTGGTACCAGATGGTACAAGTATAGGATGATTAGTCATGGATAGTCATGGATAATGACTAATATACTGAATATACTGTCATTAGTTCTCAGTTTCTACCCTTGCTATAGTCATGGAATGTCATGGATGTACATAGCATGGAAGATACAGCGAGGCGTTGGTGGTTACAGGATAGTGCAGCTATGTCGGGACAGCTACCTAGCTGAAGCGGGCTGGTTAGACTGTCATGGACAAATTAAAGAGATACAATAAGACACCATGAATCACCATGGTTTCAGATGGGATAACACCATAATGGACCATATAATATAATTTTCAGATGATACTCCAACATTACCAACATTACCAATCAGCATCCTATTCACCATCGACGGGAGAACGTTTTTGGCCAAGTTGCTGACACCAAATCCCAAGCCACCCTCTGTAGCTGTCAGGGTGATGGCTCCTGCGCAAACTGCACCAACCATCACGAACCATCAGAACCTTAGTTGATGAGATCTCACCAGCCTGACCTGAGATCGCTTTATTATGCTCGATATGCTCGATACTGGGTATATCATATATCTTTTAATCACTGAGAGTATCATCACCCCTGGGTATATCATATAGTATCATATATCATCACCATGGTATCACCATGGTATCACCCCTCAGCCGGTCCTTCTGGTTCTGGTCCTTGCGGTCCTTGCGCCTCTGGCACCGGCACTGGCGGCTCCTGGTGGCCTTGGTGAGACAGTCGCGGCATGCGGCCCAGTGGCCGATGCTAACATCTCTGCGTAGGCTACTTCATCCAATTCATCATGTTCATGCATAATTAAACAAATATGAACACACACACAATATATATATATATATGATATATGTATGTATGTATGATTAATGATTCAATGATTAATTATATTAATTATTAATTTTGTCACTTATATATTCAGCACATACTCAGCACATTTTTGGCCATAACAATTGAAATGTTTGACTGAAATTTTGAGCAAACGACTTCGGTTCTCTGGCTCCACTGGCTCCACAGGCTCCGCCTACAAGTCTTAAGAGGCAACAAAATGTAACGCTTAGCATTCGGGTGGAAATGAATCTTGGGAGATGAACGAAGACAAAATCGATCAAAATCGGCATTTGGGGCCATGGGCGCCTCTTGGTCCCTCGGTGGTTCCAGCAACAACGTCACAGGACGCTCCTCAATCGGAATCGGGAGCAATCGAGCAGTTACAGCAACATCATCAACATCCTGATTTCGAAGAAACTCCCCTCCAAACTGAGCGAAGACGAGCGAAGACGAGCGAAGACGAGCCTTCAGCTTCTCCTTGATTTCACTGATGTCCTGGGATCACGGATCAATCGATCGATCGACCTTTCACCATCTTCCAGCGTCATCTTCCACCGGGTCGTATCTGTCCATTGGATTACCAAGGTGCAGCCATGGCATCGCAATCGTGTCCGTTGATGGAGATCAAAATGAAGCCTCAACATTGAAAAAATGCTGAAAATTAGATCAAAATTTTAAACATCAAAGAAACATGGGGATAAGATGGGAGAAGATAGGGAAGTTAGCCGATTTTGCAATCCAATGATCCAATGTTATTCAATTATTCAATGTTATTCGTTGATCTGAAAACGCCTGACAGATCTCACCTCCCAAATCATGGTGCCGAGAAACCCGGTGCAACCTGGTGCCTCGGCAGAAGTCAAACACATCGGATCGAAAATGATTGGGGCATGTCAACGTCAGCAAGTTGGCAAAGGGCAAATACCAACAACATGTCAACACAATGCCAACAAATCGGAACAGATTAGATTCATTAGATCCATGATGATCGTGAGATAATCATGACATGCATGTCCAAGTCTTGTCCAAGTCTTGTCCAAGTCTTGGCCACGGAACTGATGTGCAAGGCCCCCTGGTTGCACTTTGGTAACTACCCGGCAGCTGCTCTCCTAAGTTGAAAAAGCTGAAGCAACGTCTGAAACAAAGACATCTAAAAACATCTAAATCCAGGTCCAGCTAAACACATCACCTGGACCTAAACATGTCACCTAAAGGAACGCCCCAAAGGAACGTGAGGTGTTTCTCCAAGTCTCGAAGCCGCAGCCCAGCTTCGCATCTTTGTCAGGCCTTGGCCAACCGGCTTTCGGCTTTCAATTCTGGTGGATTGGCAAGATTTACAGGAACGCGAACGCTGTGAACACCGTGAACGCCGTGAACGCTGTTGGTTAGAGAAAGCGGAAATCAGCTCCCACCAGCTCACTAAAATGCTTCGAGCAGCAAGGATATCGTGACAGAAGCCATGAGGAAGAATGACCGTGGAATACGGGCCGGCTGTAGTCAAAGAAATGCTGTCAAGTCTGCATGGGTACTGCAAAAAATCGCACATACAAATTACACAAAAATCAAATAGCATCATGCCATGCTGATAAAGCCGATGTTAAAAGAATGTAAAGATATGTAGCGTATTCTTGGAAAATGTTTATAACGTATATTCTTAGTATTCTTATCAGAGTCCATTTCGTTGTGAATGTGCTTTGGGTCCCAATGTGTTGACAGAGCTGACGGGGCGAAGCTAAGCCATGAACAGCATCAATGCCAGCAGCAAAGGCAAACATGTCGAACCACTGAACGGGTTGGGAAAATGATGTTCCACAGCACACATGATACCAGTACCTGACACACACACACAACAATGCAACAATGCCGCAAACCGATGCCGCTGATACCTTTCAAAGATTTTCAAAGTCTCGGTGACAAACATGACTAACATGACACACATTTACGAATTTACGAATTTTACGAGGCTCTTCCAGCCCCAAGCGGCCCCAAGCCTCGACATCACACCGGTTGTCCTCAGGCACTGCCCCCAAGCTGGGTGGCACAACTTCTCATGTGACACCTGACCCTAAGAAAGCGTTGAAGTCAACTCAAGGATCTCAAGGGTAGGACTATTAGGACTAAAGATTATTAAAGCCTTGACATCTCAATTTTGATGTCTTTGCGAGCTTCATCTGCGGTAGAAGAATATCAAATGCACTTTGGGCACCAGTGGACATCGACACCAGTTTCAAGCTAGCCTCTTTGGCGACAAATCGGCAGCAGGAAACAGGCTTGGCACTGACTCAACCAGCCTCACTGTCACCAGATGGCTCCAAATCACCAGGAATCACCAGGAACAACCTGAGGAACCCTGCAACCTCCTGCGACGGTAAGCCAAACCTGTACGCCTTTCAAAGCTGCATGGGATTTGACACTAAACTATGCAAAGCCTGCATTTGTTTTAGGACAACAGTTTGAAGTCGTAAGTTCATGTAAGTTCGTCACGGCTAGCGTCACCATCATCTCCCACCTGCAAGAAAGGAGATGCCAGCAGAAAAAATGCATAAAGCGTGGTGAGAGTAAACCACTGAGGCACTTGACGGCACTTCTTACAAACCTTCCGGGATCTTCCGGGATCTTCCGTGTGGAAAGCATGGGAGAAAAAAAACGTTGCTCCCTTTAACTTGTGCTTTAGCCTTCCATGCTCCATGCAAAGTCACCTGCGTCGGGAAAAATTACTCAAAGGACCTTGAAGATTCATGTAGAAAGGATTGGCTGATTGGCCAAATAGCTCATTGCTTGAATGACCGGCCCATAAGCATTGAGTTTCTAAAGCGAGGTCAAATAGAAGCCTTTTCACGTGCGAAACTCATGTAGCTGATGCTGACGCAGGGCAAGCCATGGCAAGCCTGCATGTTGCACCTTTGAGAAAAGATTAGAAAAGTGAGACCAATGCCTTTAGCAAAGTACGCCGAGCATGGCAAATGCTAAGAACAAAGCAAGTCTCCAGTATCTCTGCGCCTGCATCTTAGGGTTGCAACTGTTGCAACTGCTGGGACGCTTCTTTCACCGCAGGTGTGGTGGGCGTGGTCACCCGTGACCCGCTGTTGGCATCTGTCTCACTCTCGACGGGCCGCTGCCACTGGGAACGTCCGGAAGTGTTGTTCCAGTAGTACCTTAATTTAGCGATGCCGTCCTTTGAATTTTGAATTCTGTCGCAATCGGCCTGTCCCAAAATGTCCCAAATGCACTGAGCATAAGAACAACAAAAGCCCTTGGCCGACCCTGCTCGGAGTGTCCCCTTGATCTGGGTGTGACAGGGTGTGACCGCACAACATAAACAACACTGACAGCAGGTCAGAAGTGACACAACTGCAACCGAGCCCAACCGAGCCCAACCGAGCCCAACAGGCAACAGGCAGACCTGCTCCTGAAATTTCTGCCCATTCTGCCCAGCAGCCAGGCACTTTGACTTGCATCAAAATGTTTCTCCCATCCCGATGGCAAATCTTCGAGTTCCTGTCGATCCAGTGCCGTAAGAACTTGTCAAGCTTCCTATCTACATCAACTGACTCATTCGAATCATTCGAGGCCTCGCCAGGTTCTGTGGCTGCTTCCTGGCACTTCATGACATCAAAAACCATCAAACATCACTAAAAATCAACAAAACTCACAGACATAATGAAAATTGAAGCGGAACATCTTCGAACGTTTTCGCAGACATTTGGCAAAGGTCTTGGAGGGTGTGTCTTTCCATTCGGGATTCGGCCTGAGTCACATCAGCCACATCTTCTCCGTTTCCAACCAGCCTTGGAACTCAGCCGTGCTGATCTGCATCGAGGTGGTTATGAACAAATTACAAATACAATAAATATGATAAATGATAAATATAATTTCTATATAATTTCTTTATAGTACCAGTAAAATAAAATCAATAAATCACAAGGTGCATTCAAGACTTGCAAAGACTGGCCTGTTTTGCCAGTTGAATCTGGACATATCTGGACTAAAGGTGCCGCCAGAAAGTAACCAGCACAAGCTGGCCATTGCTGACAAGCCTGGGCTTCTGGCATGAAGTCTTCATTGAGGAGCTCAGATGCACTGAGCCACTTTCCTTCCGGAACATGTTTTCTGTTCACAGGGGAAAAACTGGGAACACCACAACTGGATCTTGCAAATAGGCTAGGTTATATAAACACATATAAATACCATAAATAGGCACCACATGGCACCACTATCACTCAGGTTTGCGTGGCAGTTGGATAAACATGATTAAGCACAGACTTCAGCAATTTTGCAGTCTCACATTTTTCGAGCGGACAGGACATTGTGAGGACGGCACAGCTCAAACCAAAAAACCGACAATCCGAGTAGCGATGTCTGCATCTGTCAGAAGATACGAATCTACTGGCTTCGTCTTCACAGCTTTCGCGTACAATTCTGCAACTTTGCTGCATGTAGTAACGCGTTTCGGTGGATCATGCTTGCCCTTGGTGTGATAAGGCCAAAGAAAAAGGACTTTGCCTTTGAAACCTTTCACATTGTTTCCCAAGGACGAACCATCTAGGCTCTTAGGAAATGTACCATCAAAAAACCATAGCCAAGGCCCCGTGTACTCCTGCAATGCAAAGTTAGGATCTTTCTTCATCTTTGCCTTGTACTGAGCTTCATCCATCTTGTTCAACCTGTTTTCCAGGACCAAGTTGCTTGCTCGCTTTGGATTCGCAATCTTGTACCTTACAGCCCGCACTGCACCCCAGTCTTGACCATACAAGAGTGGCTTGGCTAAGCCAAGCCAATCGCAAAGCTCCAACAGAACTGCGACATCCGAATCCAAGTGTTTTTCGGCGCTTCCAGGCAATCTGGGTGCCAGCACCTGGCAGTTGATGTCCGTCAGTGCCGTGATGAGGTCTTGCAACTCTTCCAAACCATTCCCTAAACCACCAAGAAGAATCACTGTCTCTTCAGCCGCTGACTTCCAGGTACCCCAAACTTCCACATCACCAGAGGTCAAACCAACTGATCCTTTCCCCCCAGTGAGATTCAACTGATTTCCGGCTTGGGCAATCTTCTCTCTCTCCTGAGCTGCTTGGTCTTGTGTTTCCTTCTGTTCTACCTTGTTCTTTACGTGCGATGCCTGCATGGCAAAGCGAAGAGTGCTGATGCTCTCACTCAAGGAGTCTGCAGCTTGTGTGACACATGCAATAAGAGCAGTTTTACTGTTACCACCCAAACCTGCTTTCAGCAACATCGTCAGAGGTGAGGCATTGTAGGGGATGAAGACCTTGCTCTGATTGATCTGATTGGTGTTATTGGTGTCGGCTTCAATGAGAGACATCACGACTCTCCCCAAGGCCGTCAGAGACAGATTCACGTTGGTGGCCTCGGCAAAGCCGTCACCAGTGACTCCACTCCGTGCCACCCGCTCACTGCCGGCCAGATCGACGATAAACATCGAGGAGAAGATCTCGCCATCGCCGCCATGTTTCAATCGCAGCATCAAAATGGCATGGCTACGACTGGAGACTTCATTCATGTCTTGTGCTCTCGTAGCACGTCGTGTGGCTCCTGTGGCCACAGCTTTGAGAATCTGAGCGGCGGAGGTGGCTCTGTGGCTGGTCAAACCAAAGAGCTCAACTCCAGCTTTGCCCTCGACAAGTTTCCCAAGACCTGGTGTATCTACCAACAAATCCTTGAAGTCGTCCAAGTAAAGCTGCACGTATTCATAGTGTAACTCTTTGTCTGTTGGCAATCTTTCAAAAATGTCTGACAAACTTCTGGTCACGATTCCAGGATCCTCTCTGGGACCAAAAATGGTGTAAGTCTTACCGGTGCCAGTTTGCCCATAGGCGAAAATCGTGACATTGGTTCCGGTCAAGAAGTCTTGAACAAATGGTTTAGCGGTGGCATTGTAAATAGCCTCTTGACTCATAGATTGCTCGAACACACGATTGAACACATAGTTCCCTTTCATGCTGGAATCACCACCTTGCACTGAAATACGCTGAGGTGGCGGGTCACGCGGAAAATCGGTGTCGGAGACAGCGAGGCAATTCTCTGATCCTGCTTTCAATTCCCTTTCTAAAAGTGGCCGGATTCGGATGAAGACCGAAAATGTGTCATTGATTTCGCCCATTTCAATGGAAGTCATCTCTGGCCCCAGATGCAGACCTGTCTTCACAGTCACCTTCCTCGGTGCCATCTGGACATAGTCCAAGAGTTCCTCAAAACATTCCGCCGATGCTCGAAAAACCAGTGCATGGCCGGCCACTGCCAAGGCAGTCTTCTCCAAGCTGCCTATCCACCAGCTGCCATCCTTCATGCTTTTGATTGGAGTGGGGCCATCTGCATCCTTCACTTTCCAAAGGACAAAGGTTCCCAACAAACCCATACTACTGGGGTCTAGGAGCATCTGTGAAAGTTGATTGAGGCCAGAAAGCATCCAGGGCGGCTGAGTGGGATAAAACTTTTCACAACCACACAGCATGATATCAGCCCCGCGTGCTTCAAGGTTCTCTCGAAGTCCCTTAGGGACTTCTCCAATCTGTACATTCAGCAGCACGTGATGGGCTGCAAATGGGGCAGGGTTTTGCGCATAGGCTCGCAAAAAGGCACAGGCACCAATACCCTCAGCAAAAACTGAAACGCTGCCGTCAGGTGCCCCGAGGCACTCCATGAGACGCAAGAGTAGCTCTCCACTACAATTTGTAGACCAATCTTTTCCACCTTTTCCACTTGCACGGCCAAAGCCTGGGAGATCCAGAGCCACGACATGAAATCCTTTCTCTGCCATTGGCAGCCAAAAGTGGCTCCACAAAGCCATGCAACGATCATCACCAAAGCCGTGAAGACATAAAGCCACTCGAGTCACTCGATGCGGAGTTTCAACTGTTTCAACTGCCAAGCATCGAAGAGGCATGGTGTACTCGACACTTCCAAAGGTGGTCTTGGCTGTGTATCCGACCAAATTGGACATCAACCTCTTTTCGTCCTCGTTAAACAAGGACCCCTGGAAGAATGCATCGGCATCATCCAGATCTTGTGGCTCCAGTGACATCTGCCCAGTCGACACTGGAGCATAGGCAGCATAGGCGCCATCGATGGCACCCAGCGACGCACCAGAACCCATGGTGTGGATATCAGATCTGGGTTGCACAATTCAGGCAATTCAGATTAATTCAGCATGTCAAAATATGTCAAAATCGATTTTGCTTCTGATAGCTCTGGGTGATTTTAGTGAATTTTAGTGAAGCTGGCAGGCCTGACGCGTTTCACACCAATTCTCTTGACTGTTTTAGGTGTGATATGGTGTGATACTTGTGGATGATCGATCTGACTAAGTTGGCCGAAGGGGCTTTGCCTTCAGCTGAGCCATTAGACCGGACACGTTGCTATGACGTTGATATGAACCGCACTATGCGGTAGGAATCATATGAAGTCTATTGAAGTCTTACTGCAGGTACGAGTCGTAGTCCCAACGTGTCTGAGTGTTGAATTTGTGATAATTTGTGATAATTTGTGGCTTGAGATTAACTTCAGATGCCTCAGTGTTTGGGTCCTGGGTCCAGCTGCGTGCAGCGCCGGATGAAGTTCTTGCACTTCAAGGAGACTGTGTCCTTAATGAAGACAGCACGAAAACAGCAACAAATGCCAAGATTTGGAAAACATCGGAAGACTGAACATCACTGAACCATATTGAACTTCATCTTGGCTACACTGAGAGGCTGAGATAGTCAGTAAATGTCAGTAGTCACACTAGTCACAACAGAGATTGCCAAACCTTGGTTGAGATGAACGGAACTGAACCCCCGAATGCCGGGCCATCTTAAGCGTCTTAAGGCACTGGCAGGGATGGGAGGCAACTCCCCAGACATGCCAATCTTCAAGATCCTCAGACTGATCAGACCATGTCAGACCATGTCAGACCATCTCAGACCATGTCAGGGTACCATATGTACCAGGTGACCGTTGTGTGGTATACGATATGTATATATATATATGGATATGGATATGGCGTATACGGCGTATACTGCGTATACGGCATGCATCGGCATGCCGATTGACGGGAATTGGCTCCGTGCCAGGTGGCGCTGCCATGAGATTGTCAAAGTGGCCCCATGGAGAATCCGCCGTGGCCATCCTGGGGTGTCATGGGGGATCTGCCAGGGATGGCTATGGCTATGGATGGCCATGGCATGATCCGTAGCCAAAAGTGGAAAAGGTGAGCCCCAAATCCGCCAAGAAGCTCGATAACTAGGCATCCAAAGCTCCAAATATCACCTGCAGAGGAATTCCATCAACTCTGATGTTATTTGTATTTATTTGTCACATATTTGTCACTTTTTGTCTGCATCTAAGCGAATGTTAGAACTGTTAGCCTGCTCTTCCGAAGCGAGAGTGGGTCAGAACCTGCCGGAGATGGAGCGACTCGCAACGCAGAATCAGGAACTCAACTTGGTTTGAATATGTTTGAATCATTCAGAAATCATTGATATCATTCATTCTAAAATTCTAACCCCACGACTATTTTCCGCAGAACCTAACGTTCGCCCATGATGACATAATATATCTCAAATTTCCCACGGTTTTACCACATGCTTCATCCGCGGTGCTAACCGCCTTGCAGGGATGGACGGTGCACAAGGTGTGGCCCCTCGCCACGCGTACGACATGAAATTTGCTTCATAGCTCGTTTCACAATAGTTTGCGGCAACAACCCTTCGCAGACTTCGTAGGGTTCCGTGGAAAAGAAGGGCCGTTTCGTGCGAGAAAACACAGGCTCCGGGCAACCGTCCGGATCTGTGCGGACTATTTTACACTTTACATATCTTTACATATTCTACCAACCATCTGCCAACTTACCATAACTTACCATAACTTACCATAGCGGCTGCCCCTTGCACCATCCATCGCCACCTCGGGTGCCATCCATGGAATGGAACCTTCGATGGTCACAGCAGTGGTCTCCTGAAGAGGCTCCATGTGGCCACGTACAGAACATGATAGTTAGATATAGTTAGTAGAATATAGGGGCCAAATATGTTCAAATCTGATTTGCGAATATTTGCGATGCATGTCCCATCATTTTCCAATCCAAGAGTTATTCCCTTGTTATTCCTTTGTTTTTCACAGAGAACTTCTGCTTTCCCCGTCCTTTGCTCTCTTGGAGCACCCAAAGTCTGCCAGCTTCACCAGGGAATCGACTCCCACCAGGACGTTGGCGCCCTGTCCATGCTGACCGTGAACAGCGATTTTTTTCAAGCTATCCCAAGACATAAAAACAGTTAAAAACATCTGTAACTATATGAACTCATCTATAATATATGCAGCATATTATATGCATATTATATGCATATTATATGCATATGTGAATATATGCAGATGATTCAGATGATTGTATATGTATATATTTGTGACACATCTCAGGAGGGCAACGAGGTGCCTTGATATCTCGGTGCAAAATGTAGGGGTTCTGGGTGTGGAGATATTCCAGCCCTAGGCGTAGCTGGGCTGGAGAACAGGCCAGCAATGGAAAGCCCGCGGTCTTCCAAAATTAAACTTAATATACCGATATACCTGTCATATACCTTTCATTGCCTTCATCACCCTCCATCAACCCCAAGTAATCCCAGGTATAAGAAGTATAGCATTCACAGAAGTCATGTTGTGCTTCGGGCGCTGGGATCTCTGGGGATCCTTGCCAGAGAGCAGCTGCTGCCTGACAGCTGAAGCTGCACCAGCACGATCTGTATGAACATCACATGGACAGGCTGGACAGGGTAGAATCACGTAGAATCTCAGTGTCTCAGAGTACGACGTATAGCGTGCCATGAGGCTCTCTTCCAAAGGTCCGAAGTTCGAAAGCACCTGCGCAAGGCAGATCTTGGCGGATCTTGGCATCCACCCACTTCACGGCGTTCCGCTGGTGCGCCTGGGACAGGGAGCCACCTGCCATGTATTCCAGGTACATTTGCAGGTGGTTCTCGTCGGACCAATGGCAGCCATAGTAGGAAACGATGTGCGGATGCCTCAGTGGTACTCAGCCAGTGGTACTATGTGGTACTTCAAAGCTTCTGCGTCGTACTGTTAGGCGTACTGCATGATGATTTCACAAAACTGTGATCGTTTCTCCTAATCTTTGGGAAGACCAAGTCACCTGAGACTACTCATGAGGTCAATCTCGTTCTCCAACTGCACCTGTGGTATGAGAATTAAACCTTACAAAGGAATCCTCCAAGGAGTTGTCTCCCATTCTCTCTCTCTCTCGCTCCATTGTCTGATTGGTACCTTCAGCTTCTCATCTGGCTGGCGCTTAACATCAATGTACACTTCCTTCAAGGGCTTCACAGTCGCGGTTCCACAAATTAAAAACAATTTCCTTGTCTCCCCTCACCACCACAAAAACTTTTGCGCAAGGGACAGCCCTTGGAATGTCACGGAATAAGATAAGATAGCTGATGATAGATGTACTGCATAATCGTATGTGTATATAATATATATACGTATATATATATATTGATATGTTGGTATGCTATGGTATGGCATGGCATGTTTTGTGATGTTATGGTATAGTGTGGTGTGGTCTGGTCTGGAGTGGTATGGTATACGGTATGGTATGTGATGGTATGGTATGGTATTGTTTGTATGCGTACATTTAGGTATGTATATCTATCTACCTACCTACAAACATGAAAGCCTATTGAACCATTCATGACTAGGTCATGGGTGTCGAGAACGATACCGGAAAGCATTAGTCATTGGGTCCTTCACAGCGATGACCATTCCAGTCTCGTGGTGCATTGCTTTGAACACACTACCGAATGAGCCTGAGTTTGGGCTGTTTGGGCACACAGATTTTTGCGGCAAAACATGTCACCACTCCACTCGTTGCCAACTGTCAAGCACACTAAGCACACTCATCATTCTCATACGCGTGAGTCCGACGATTCGATGGACAGTATGACAGTATGAGTACAGTATGAAACTGTGAATCTCGATATATCTCGATCTATGCTGCCCACCATGGCCAATGCTGTCTCCACGTTGAAGAGACGTGGGATCAAACTTCATTTCCAGAGCCTCGGATCCGCTTCCAGCAGCTGAAGCCAAAAGACTGTCAACCACCGGGAGAAGATGGGGGAAGTGCAGCCGTCAGACGCGGTTCTCGCATGTTCTCACCGTTTATCTTCTCACATCTCGCCAATGTGTGATTTCTGTTTGATTGCCCATCTTTTGGTAAGCGGCCGGTTTCTCCTCCATTGGTCCCTGCACCTGCGATGATCACACTAATGCAGTGGGGATAACAAACCATTGAGCCTCTGTGAATTGTTAGTATACATATGCGTATCCCCCCACACACGCATAAACAAACAAATACATGTGTATACAATATTAATATGTTAATTAACATTATATATAATTATATATTGTATAATGATATATATATATATCTATTTACTCTATGTACTCTATGTACTGTATGTACTGTATGTATGGTATGTACTGTATGTACTGTATGTATGGTATGTACTGGATGTATGGTATGTATGGTATGTATGGTACGTATGGTATGGTATGGTATTGTATGGTATGGTATGGTCTGGTCTGGTCTGGTATGGTATGTATGGTATGTATGGTATGTATGGTATGTATGGTATGTATGGTATGTATGGTATGTATGGTATGTATGGTATGTATGGTATGTATGGTATGGTATGGTATGGTATGGTATGG